>Ga0137397_10000049_pt1 | contig 69848 bp, 55 predicted proteins | sample czorhiz116metaG_FD_106658 | JGI IMG/M metagenome (GOLD analysis project Ga0137397, IMG submission 106658) | Vadose zone soil microbial communities from Angelo Coast Range Reserve, California, USA - czorhiz1.16 metaG | ecosystem: Environmental > Terrestrial > Soil > Vadose zone | place: USA... | reverse complement strand
GGCGTGGCGGCGGCGCGGGCTTCGAGATAGGGGCGGACGGAACTCTCGAAGACCGGTCCCCGGGTCGCGCCCCAGAAGACCCGGGCGATCGAGCCCTGTCTGTCGATGAGGAGTGTGATGGGGGCGATCGGCGCCCGGCCGTAGTCGTCGTACACCTTGCGATCGGCCACCAGGACAGGATAGGGAATCTTGTAGCTGTCGATGAATCGCCGCAGCATCTCCCCGCCGTCCTGCGGCATGATCAGAGGGTCGGTGTTGATTCCCAGGACGACCAGACCGCGTTCCTTGTACGCCTCGTACAACGCGATCAGATCGGGCGTCTCCATGCGGCAGGGAAAGCAGCTGGAGTACCAGAAGTTCAGGAGGACCACCCTGCCGCGATAGTCGGACAACTTGACGGGGACTCCCTTCATGTCCTTCAGGACGAGGGGGGGCGCCGGTTTCCCGACGAAGCGCTTCAGATAGGCGTCCTTGAGGGGCGTCTGCGCGCCTGCGATCGAGAACGGGGCCAGGAGGCTCGCTGCGAGCAGAAGACCCGCCGCACGGCTCCTCATGCCGCGGCCGCCCGTCCCGCCTCGCGCAGGCGCGCCAGGACGAAGTCACGCTCCAGGAAGGCGAGGAACCAGCCGGCGCGCGGCCCCTTGGGCTGTCCCAGGAACGCCAGGTAGATCGCTTCGAAGGCCGCCGTCGTCTTCTCCATTCCCACTTCCTTCGCGACCTCATAGATGAGCGCGTGGATCTCCTCGCCGCTCATCCCCTCGCGCAGGCCCTCGGCAAGGCGGGAGAGAAACGCGCGCTGCGACGGTTCGAGAGCGCGCGCCGCCATTGGAAGGGCGCGCTCGACCGAGAACTTCACGTCCTCGGGCGCGAACTCACGCAGCCAGCGGATGGCATAGCCGGCCCGCTCCTTGAGCGCCTCCGGGTCCGGGACCGGGTAGCCGTTGCGCTTCAGGATCACGACCGCCTGATCCAGGTCGAAGTCGGCCATCTGCACCACGTTCACCAGGTGCCGGAACGGCACTCCGACCGCCTGGAACCGGCCGGCCTCAGAGAGCTGCAGGGCGCGCGGGTCGCGGCTCTGCGAGGTGGCGTCGTCGAACTCGTCGATCAGCGACAGGAGCGGCAGGCCGGGGTCGAATCCGATCGAGCGCATCGGCCGGGTCTTGACGATGAGATAGCGCAGCACCTCGGGTGGCAGGACTTCGAGCATCCGGTGGACCGACAGGATGTTCCCCTTGCTCTTCTTCAGCTCCCCCTTCCCCTTGAACGAGATCCACTCGTAGGTGATGGGAAACGGCGGAGGGGCCTTGAAGACGTCCCGGCAGATGAGGGCGCCGGTGTCGTACGAGCCGCCGCGCGTCGCGTGGTCCTTGCCGAACGGCTCGATGGTCACCGGGATCCGCGCCCAGCGGGCGGGCCAGTCCACCCGCCAGGTGAGCTTGCCGCCCCCCTGCATCGACACCGTGCCGCGCCCGCCGCATTTGCAGACGTAGTCGACCGTCAGGTTCTTCTCGGAGAACCCCTTCACGATCGTCTCGGTCATCCTGCCGCACGCCTGGCAGATCGGGTTGAACGGGCTCCACTCCGGCTCGACCTTGCGACCCGTGCACTCCTGCAGGATCCGGGCGATGACGTCCCGCCCCTTGAGCGCCTGGAGGATCTGCGGCACGAGGATCCCGGACTTGTACATCCGATCGGCGTAGTAGACCTTGACCTGGATGCCGAGCGTCTCGAGCGACGCGAGGAACGGCTCGAGAAAGTGGGACGCGTAGGATTCGTGCTTGCCGCACGGGCAGGGGAATTCCGAGAGCGGCTTGCCGATGTGGCCCGAATAGACCGCGGCGTCCAGGAACGGATAGACCTTCCGGAGAGGGTCGAAATTGTCGGCCACGTAGTTGAGCGTCACCTGGACACCGCGCTCCGTCAGGACGCGGTAGATGACGTCGGCGGTGATCACCTCGCGCAGGTTGCCGATGTGGATCTCCCCCGAAGGCGAGATCCCTGTGGAGATCTCGTGCGGGCCGGGACCCTGCTTCAGGATCTCGTCGGCGATCTCGTCGGCCCAGTGTCTTTCGCGAACGTGGACCATGACCCCCTCAGCGCGGCGCCGTCCCCGCCACCAGGCGGAAATGCACGGCGATCACGTCGTCCATGACCAGCCAGAGGAAGCGCGGGATCGGAATCCGGAAATCGCTGTAGGTCAGATCGGCGTTCCCTTCGGCTGTCAGGACACCGCTATCATACCGGATCGTCGCCGGGACCATGAGCGTCCTGTCGACCCCGTGCAGGCTGAGGACGCCCTCGACCAGCGCCTTTCCGGATCCGACCCGGATCGACGTCGACTTGAAGACGATCTCCGGGAAGCGCTCGATCTCCAGGTGCGTGTTGCGCATCTTGCGGTCGCGCAGACGATTGCCGGTCTCGAGCGAGACCGCCTGCACCCTGAGGACGGTCGAGCCTCCACGCGTCAGATCCTGCGGGTCGAACGTGACCTCCCCCTCGAACCGCCGGGCCGTGCCTTCGATCGTCTCGCCGGGGCGGCTGATCGCGAAGGTCAGGCTGCTCGCCTGCGCGTCGAGGGGAAGCGTGATCTCGCCGGCGGCCGCGGCCGGTGCCATGCAGCACACGACCAGAAGCGCAGCGACCCCGGTCCTCGCCCCCTTCACCGCCCGCCCCCCGGGACGAAGCGCCGCCGGTCTCCCATCGCCGCCGCGTACTCGGCACGGGCCAGGAGCGCCCGCTCCTCCGTGAGGACGCGCGCCCGGAGGAGCGCCAGGAACAGGACCGCGGCGGCCGAGGCGGTGATCCAGGCTCCCCCGGCGAGCGGCAGCGCCGTCACCTCGACCAGGACCGCGACGTAGTTCGGATGCCGCACGTGGCGATACGGACCCGCGGTGACGACGCGCAACGGTCGCGGCAGGATCACGCGCATGGTCCACAGATCTCCCAGACTCCGGATCGCCCACAGCTTGAGACCCTTGGCCGAGAGGAACAGGACGACCATCGCGGCCGCGAACGGCGCGGGTGGGTGTCTGCCCAGGACGACATGCTCGGCGATCGCCGCGGGAAAGACCGCGATGTAGACAGGCACCATCAGGCGGTAGACCCAGGGGGCCACTTCCTCGGCCCCCGACTCCAGAAGACGCGTCTCATGACCCAGTGCGTGCAGACGCTCCAGGATCGCCGCGAGCGCGGCCGCGGCGACGAGCGCGATGTAGCCGATCGACGTGGCTTCGAGTTCGTGCATGGGATGACAGGATACCGCGCCTCGCCACCGGACAGATCGGGCCGGCCGGGGGCCGGCGATGTCCGGGAGCGTGACACGACGCGGAGAGGCGCGCGCACGTCTCGCCTGAAAGACCCGCCCAGCAAGGAATACAGGATAATCGATCGCATATTTCGGTTGACTTGGCGCCGGCGCGTCGTATACTCGGGGCCGACATCCCGCCCCGCACTTTTTCGCGATCGCTTCCCCGCCCCCAGGAACGAGGTCCCCATGAAGGTCGATCCCCTGGCGCACGGGCCGACGCACCTGACCATCCTGCCGACGTACCGTTGCACGGCCGCCTGCGCGCAATGCTGCTTCGAGAGCAATCCGCACGTGCAGGGACGCATTCCGATCGAGCGCATCCTCGACTACATCGACCAGGCGGCCGGCGACTTCCCCAGCCTCCGGCTGGTGGTCTTCTCGGGCGGCGAGTGCTTTCTCCTGCGCCAGGATCTCGACGCGGCGATCGAGCGCGCCACCAGCCGCGGCCTGGCGACGCGCTGCGTCACCAACGGCTACTGGGCCACCTCGCCGCGGGCGGCGCGCGAGCGCATCCTTCCCCTGTACGAGGCGGGACTCACCGAGCTCAATTTCTCGACCGGCGACGACCACCAGAAATTCGTCCCCTTCGAGCGGATCGTCCACGGCGCCGTCGCCGCCGCCGAGTCCGGTATCCGGGCGCTCATCGTCGTCGAGGGGCGCTCGGGCGCCCGGTTCACGATGGAGCAGGCCCTCGCCGACCCGGTCCTCGCCGAATTCATGCGCACGAGCCCGGCCCGCTCCTCACTCGACCTGCTCAACAACATCTGGATCCCCTTCCAGGACGACGTGGAGATCGCGCAGCCGGAGGGGATCTATCGGACGCGCGAGCGGCTGGACCGCTTCCAGGGCTGCGACAACGTGATCGAGAACCTGGTGATCACGCCCGACGAGAAGGTGGCGTCGTGCTGCGGCCTGACCTTCGAGCACATCCCCGAGATGAAGATCGGCGACGCGCGCCGGACCCGCCTGCGCGATCTGTACGACCGCCAGATGGAGGACTTCCTGAAGATCTGGATCCGCGTGGAGGGTCCCGAGAAGATCTTCTTCTTCGCGACGGAAAAAGACCCCGCTCTTGCCTTCCCGGACGGCGCGACGCATCCCTGCCAGACGTGCGCCGCGCTGTTCCTGAACCCGCGCGTCCGAAAAATCCTGGCCGCACATTACCTCGAGAAGGTCCCGGAGGTGATGTTCCGCTACCAGATGATGCGGACGCTGGAACGGCGCTCCGACCCGAGCTTCGCCCCCGCCCGGCAGGACGCGCCCCCGGCACCGGACGGCGGCCCGCCGCGTGTCGGGTTCGGATCGTGACGGTCGTCTGGCGAAATCACAGGGGGTTCCCATGAAGCGCAGGACGTTTCTCAAACGCAGCTCGATCGGTCTGTCGGCCCTCGTGGCCGGCGTCGCGGGACTGAAAAATGTCTCAGGCTCGGGGCCCGGCGCGGGCCGGGTGTACGGCGTGCCCGAAAGTGTCAGACCGCGCACGCCTCTCCAGCACGATCTCCTCAGGCTGTCGATGAGCCGCACCGACGTTCCGCCCGAGGCCTGGAGGGATGTCGCAGCACTCAGCCTCCTGGCGCAGGACGTGTTCGACAATCCCGATGTCGCCTCGGCCTTCCACCGCGACCCGCAGAACTACCTGAAGGCGGTCGGCCTCGACGACGTGAGGCTCGACCCCGAGGCGGTCGAGGTGAAGGTGGCGCTGGCCCTCGGCGATCCGGATGTCCGCTCGGCCATCGACCGGGATGACCCGCGCGCCTTCGTGCAGGCCCTGGAAGGACGCGGTCTCATCCGCTCACCGGAGCCGTCCGTGCTCGCGCAGCGGATCGGCTCGCAGCTCGAAGGTCTCAAGGGGCGCCTCGACACCAACCCGGTCCCCGAATCGTGCACGGCCGTCGCCATCTGCATCGCGGCCGTCTGGGTCTGGGTGGCCGTGATCCAGGACGCCGTCGTCGCGGTCGCGGTGGCGGCCGTCGTGAGCCTGTACGCCTACGCGCTGATCTCGACCAGCGCCTACGGGGGCGGGGGCGGCGGGCGCCGGCGCAGGAAGGCACGGCTGTCGACGGCCCTGGACCACAACCCTTCGTTCAGGCTGGCCGGCGCACTCGGAGGCCCCGAGTTCGGCGATCGGGTGGCCGAGTCCTTCGTTGAGGAGAACGTCGAGCGGATCGCCTCAGCGGTCGAGACGCTGGAGGCCTACCAGAAAGCAGGGGTCCTGCCCCCCGAGCGGCTGCGCGCGCTCCTGCGCTCCCAGATGCTGCGCCAGCTCCAGGGGAACGCCGTGGACTTCGAGGCGCCCCTCTCATGAACGCCGTCTCCTCCCCTCCGGCCGATCCGATCGTCCGGGCCTGCGGGACCGGCCGGTTCGTCCCGTACTTCCGGAACCGGCCGATAGGCTCCGAGACGGTCCGGGCTGAGGCCGGGGCGAGCGGCCGCATCCGCCTCCGCGCCGAGACCGAGATCGCGATCCATAGGTTCGATCTCCGGCAGACGGTCGTGGCCGAATTCGCGGCCGACCTGCGCCCGCGCTTTTGCACGGTCGAGGCCGTCGTGAACGCCCGACCGTTCTCTCTCGAGCTGGAGGTGGAGCGCGACAGGGCCGTGGTGGCGTCCCGGTCAGGAACGGAGCGGCGATCCGCCCTCTGCGACGTCACGCGCCCCCCGCTGCTCCTGGTCGACAACTGCTTCGCGTCTCACGCCTTCGCGGCGCTCGCGGCGGCGCGCCACGCTTCAGCCATCGACGCGTTCCTGTCGCTGCCGGCGTGCGAGGAACTCCGTTTGACCCGCCCCGGCGTGCTCAAGGTCCTTCTCGGGGGGCGCGAGTTCGGCCCCCCGGCGCTCAGCCTGCACCTGACGCCGGACCTCGACGAGCACGCCTGGCTCCTGGGGGACTGGATCGAGCGGCTGGTGATCCCGCAGACGCAGATGCGCATAGAATGGATGGCAAATCTTCCGCCACCTGGAGGGCACTCATGACGGACACGGCCCTGTTCTCGGCTCCCTGGGACCAGAAACTGACCCTTGTGACGGTCGCGGGCTCGACGCTGCTTCTCCTGGGCGCGACGCTCGCGGTCTGGGTGTCGCTGACGATGGTCCCGCCCGGCCCCGGTCGCCTCCTGATTCTGGCCGGCGGCGTGCTGTCGCTCGGCGCCTTCGTCTTCGGCGCGCTCCTGGCGCCGCGCGGCTACACCGTCGCGGGGGATCGCCTCACGATCGATCGCCTTCTCCGCCCCGTCGAGATCCCCCTGGCCGCGATTCGATCGGTGGAGCTCCTGTCATCCGACCGCCTGGCGGGCTCGTCGAGGACCCTCGGGTCCGGAGGGCTGTTCGGCTACTACGGTCTATTCCGCAACCAGGCCCTCGGCAGCTACCGGATGTACGCCACGCGGGGGGATGGCTACGTGCTCGTCCGCGCCGCGCAATCGTTCGTCCTGACACCCGATAGCCCCGAGCGGTTCATCGAGGCGATCGAGCGCCGCCGCGGTCCTTCGGGCGGGTCGTAGGAGGATGGCATGAGAGGGTTCTCGAATCTCGCGTGTCTCGCGCTTCTCCTCGTCGCGGCAGGGCGGGCCGGGGCGGCCGACCGGAAGCAGCCGGCCGACGATCTGCAGGGAATCGCCGGAGGGTTCGTCGATCTTCTGGCGGCCGGCGATTTCGCCGCGGCGGTCAAGCGCTTCGATCCCGCCATGACGGCCGCCCTGCCGGCGGACAAGCTGCGCGACGTCTGGAAGAGCCTCAACACCCAGGCGGGCGCCTTCCAGAAGCAGACCGGGACTCGGGTCGCGAAGGAGTCGGGCTACCAGGTGGTCTTCGTCGCGTGCACGTTCGAGAAAGCGGTCCTGGAGGCGAAGATCGTGTTCGACGGCTCGAAGCGCATCGCCGGGCTGTTCTTCGTACCGCCGCCGGCGAGATCGGAATACACGCCGCCGGCGTACGCCCGGCCCGGGGCCTACGGCGAGGCCGACGTGCGCGTCGGGAGCCCGGACTGGCCGCTGCCGGGGACGCTGTCGACCCCCGCGGGGCAGGGGCTCGTTCCGGGGGTCGTGCTGGTCCACGGCTCCGGTCCGCTCGATCGGGACGAGACTGTCGGCCCGAACCGGCCGTTCCGTGACCTGGCCTCAGGGCTGGCCTCGCGCGGCATCGCGGTGCTGCGCTACGACAAGCGGACGAGAGTCTACGCGGCCCGGTTGCAGGCGGAGTCCGATCGGCTCACGCTCAACGAGGAGACCGTCGCCGACGCGGTGGAGGCGGTGCGGCTCCTGCGCGGAAGCCGCCGTGTGGACGCTTCCCGCGTGTTCGTCCTCGGCCACAGCCTGGGCGGGGTCGCCCTCCCTAGGATCGCGAGACTGGAGCCGGGGATCGCGGGGTTCGTCATGCTGGCCACTCCGAGCAGGCCCCTTCAGGAAGCCTACCTCGAGCAGATGGCCTATCTCGCCGCGCTCGACGGTGTCACGACCCCCGAAGAGCGCGCGCGGCTCGAAACGATACGGCATCAGGTCGAGCGGGTCGCTGCGCACGATTCCACGGCCGCCTCCGGCGCGGACCGGCCGGATGACCTTCCGCTCGGGCTCGGCCGCACCTACTGGGACGATCTCGCACGTCACGACGCCGGCGAGGCGGCGACTCTTCTCAGGGGGCCCGTGCTCGTGCTCCAGGGGGGGAGGGACTACCAAGTGACGCGGGCCGACTTCGAGGGCTGGCGGCGGCTCCTCGCCGGACGCACCGACGTCGCGTTCAGGATCTATCCCGCCCTCAATCACCTGTTCATGGAAGGGGAAGGGATGGGAACGCCGGACGAGTACCTGGTCGCCGGCCACGTCGCTGCCGAGGTCGTCGAACAGATCGCGACCTGGGTCAAGGACCGGCCGGCCGCCACGCCCGCGCGCTCCTGAACGACCCGGGGCGGCCGACCCGCCGCCCTATGCGCGTATCAGTCGCGCCAGGAAGGCGGGGCGCAGGACCTCCGCCGCGTCCGTCGTGTCCCCCGTGACGCGCGCGAGGAGATCGGCCAGGGACGGGTCGCGCCGCAGCCGGCGCGCGACCCAGTCGGTGAGCCGCGGGCTCTTCAGAAGTAGCTGAAGCAGTCGGTCGAGCCACAGACGGGAGCGGAAGAGGCGGCGTCGCTCCGCCTCGTACGGCTCGAGGGCGCGGCGCCCGGTCCGCCCGCGCACGAGGGCGCCGTCCAGGATCTCCGCCGCGAGCTCGGCGCCGCGCAGCGCCATGCCGATCCCCTCCCCAGTGAACGGGTCGTAGAATCCGGCAGCGTCTCCGACCAGAAGGACCGCATCGTCCACGCACCGGGCCGCACGGCAGGCCAGCGGACCGGTGGCCCACGGACCGGCCGCGATCTCGGCCCCCTCCAGGCGAGCGCGGGTGAGTGGGTGGGAGGCGAACCGCTCGCGCAGGAAATCGGCCAGGTGCGCGCGCCCACCCGTCACGCGTTCCAGATCGCCGCGATCGACCACGACACAGGCGTTGGCGAGACCTCCGGGGAGAGGGTTGATGCCGCAGTAGCCGTACGGCGTGACGATCATCTCGCCGTGATCGACAGGCACCCTCGCCCCGCGGACGTGGGCCATCACCGCCCACTTGCGATGCCGGGGCTCGGGGCGTCTCAATCCGAGCCGGCGGGCCACGAACGAGTTGCGGCCGTCCGCCCCGACCAGGATCCGGGCGCGCAGCACCTCGCCGGCCGTGCCCCTCCGCACGGTCACCTCGAACCCGCCCGCGGCCGGACGCTGCAGCGATACGACGCGCGTCCCCTCGAGGACCACGGCGCCGCTCCGCCGCGCCCCTTCCAGGAGCACGCCGTCGAGGTCGAGACGCCGCATCGACAGGCCGCGAGCGTCCCCGGCGTAGCGCCCCAGGACCTCAGTCCCGTCCGGGGAGACCACCGCCATGCCGACGGGACGGCGTGGGGCGAGGAGGAGGATCCCGTCCAGCACCCCGAGGCGCGCAAAGATCGGGAGGGCCGACGGCGGGACGTACTCGCCGCAGATCTTGTGGCGCGGGAAACGTGCGGCGTCGCACAGCGCTACGGTGCGGCCGGCGCGCGTCAGGAGAGTCGCGAGGGTCGACCCGGCCGGTCCGCCGCCGGCGATCACGACGTCGAACGACTGGCGGCCGGTCATTGATCGGTCGCGCGCAGGACGATCGCCGAGTTCTTCGAGCCGAAGCCGATGCAGTTGCACAGGGCCAGGCGCGGGCGCGCCGTGCGCGCCCGGTTCGGCACGTAGTCGAGGTCGCACTCGGGATCCGGTGAATCGTAGTTGATCGTCGGCGGCAGGAAACCCTCCCGCATCCCGAGGATCGTCGCCACGACCCCCGCCGCCCCGCTGGCCCCCTGCGCATGACCGATCATCGACTTCGTCGCCGAGGCCGGGACCCCGCTCGCCCGCCCTCCGAGGAGGCTCCTCACGGCCATCGTCTCGACGCGATCGTTCTGCCGGGTCGAGGTGCCGTGCAGGTTGATGTAGTCCACCTCCTCCGCCGGCGCCCCGGCGGACAGCAGCGCCAGCTCCATCGCGCGCGTCGATTCGGCGCCTTCCGCGCTCATGTGGACCCGGTGGTGCGCGTCGCAGGTCGAGCCGTACCCGGCCACCTCGGCGTAGACGCGGGCTCCGCGCCGCCGCGCGTGCCCGTCGTCCTCGAGGACCAGCATGAAGGCTCCTTCCCCGAGGACGAAACCGCTCCGGTCGCGGCTGAAGGGGCGCGAGGCCTTCCCGGGACGATCGTTCCAGCCGGTCGCGGCGGCGCGCATCCGGCAGAACCCCTCCATCATTCCGAGGGTGATGCAGGCCTCCGCCCCGCCGGTCAGGACGATCGGCTGATCGCCCCGGCGCACGGCGTGCAGGGCGTAGCCGATCGCGTCGGTGCTGCTGGTGCAGCCGTTGCTGAGGACGTGCGACGGGCCGGCGAACCCGAAGCGGATGCTCAGCTCGCTGCTCACCATCCCGATGACGGAGGACGAGATGGCGAATGGATTGACGCGCCTGATCCCGTGTCGGTAGTACCTTTCGTACTGGCGCTCGGCGAAATCGGCGGCGCCCGCGCCGGTGCCGATCACGACGCCGACGTCGCCGCGGGTGCCTTCGGGCGGGTCCACCGGCAGCCCGGCGTCGCGCAGCGCCTCCTGCGCGGCCACGATCGACAGCGGCACGATCCGGCCGACGCGCGGCAGGTCCTCCGCGTCGAGGTGTGCTGACGGATCGAATCCCGGGACCTCGGCCGCCACCTGGCAGGGCAGGTCGTCCGGATCGAAGAGGGTGATGCGCCGGGTGGCGCTCGCTCCCTCGCGCAGGCCGCGCAGGTACGCATCCACTCCGAGGCCGAAGGGGGAGACGACGCCGAGACCGGTGACGACGGCGGCCATGGCGATCGAGTCTATCACCCGGCCCGGGAGTCGGCGACGCGCGCCGCGGACTCCTCCCGGGCGCGGAGCGCTTCCCGCAGGCAGTCGGCGCCCAGAAGGACATAGAACGGCGCGTACTCCACCACGCGAATCCACGGGTACGGCTCCAGCGCACGGCCGGCGGCCCCCAGGTTGACGTACGCCAGGGAGACGAGGCCGGTGAGGAGCAGGAAGGGGCGCGACGGGAACAGGCAGAGCCACGGGAGCACCCACAGGAAATACCAGGGGTGTGCGGTCGGAGACAGAAGCAGGGCCGCGGCGGTCAGGAGAAAGCAGCCGCGCAGCGGGTCGGCGCGCCTGAGCCAGAGCCCGACGGCGAACACCAGCAGGGCAAGAGCACAGAGGCCCTTCGCGAGATCGACCGGGTAGACGTAGGCGTACAGACGGTCGAGTCCTCCCGTGTGCGGGATGCAACTCCGCGTCCAGGCAATGGCGCTCTTGAGTCGCGGTGTCGGATCGAGTGCGTCGATCGCGGCATAGACCAGCGCGAACAGCGACTCGTTCGCCAGCCAGCGATCGGAGTAGGCTCGCAGCCCGGCGAAGAGGCGCCGCCCGGCGGCGTGGAACGGCCAGTACGCCGCGATCAGCAGGGTCGGGACGAGCAGCAGAGAGCGGGCCCGGACCGAACGCAGAAGCGGCGCCATCAGGACGAGCGGGAACAGCTTCACGAGACCGCCCATCGTGAGGGCCAGGGTCGCGCGGTGTTCCCTTTTCTGTATAATCGCTCGGGCCGCCAGGAGAACGAACAGGATGGCGGCCGGCTCGAGGTGGCCACTCCAGGCCGTCTCCGTCACCGCCAGCGGATTCCAGGCATAGATCAGCGAGAGCACCGGCGGCCGACCCCGCGCCCGGAGAAGAGCTCGCAGGGCGACGATCACGAGCAGGTCCGCGACGATCACGAGGAGCTTGATGCCGTAGACACCGGCCTGGAGCGCCGCCCCCGCCGCGAACAGCGCCTGCGCCGCCGGCGGATAGATCGTCGGGATCTCCGCGTGCTCGATGCGCGCGATCTCCTTATCGTCCGGGGACGCCGCGACACGCGAGGCGGGCGTCTCGAGAAACGGATTCCCGCCGGACAGCGTGACGCGGCCGTCCAACAGATAGCGGTACAGATCATGACTGAGGGCCGGGGGAGCGGCGAGAAATGTCAGCCGGAACAGGCACGCGAGTCCGAGGACGAGAGGACCCGCCCCCTCGCTCTTCCCCCGGAGCGTGTCACGGACCGCGAGGAGGTAGAGGAGGAACACGACGAAGTACAGGACGAGGAAGAAAGAGGTGCGGCCGGGAGCGGGTTTCGCCGCGAGCAGGAGGAGGAAGCCGCACTCCATCGCCAGTCCGAAGACGAACAGACGGGAAAGGGACCGCTGCAAGGTCCGCGCATCGTAACAGAGGCCCCGGCGACCCACAAGTGAGGTGCCCCGCGTGACCGTCGTCCTTGGCACGATCGTCGCGGCCTACTACGCGACGCTGCTCCTGCTCTCGATCTACGGCGCGCACCGTTATTCCCTGCTGCGTCTTTATCACAGGCACAAACCGTCCGACACGCGCCCCCCGCCGCCGCTCGACCCGCTCCCCGTGGTGACAGTGCAGCTTCCCGTGTACAACGAGCGCTACGTCGTCGAGCGCCTCATCCGCGCCGCCTGCGCCCTCGACTACCCTGCCGATCGCCTGGAGATCCAGGTGCTGGACGACTCGGCGGATGACACGCAGCGCCTCGCGGCGGACACCGTTGAATCGATGCGCCGGCTCGGGCACGACGTCGTGCACCTGCGCCGCGGGGGCCGCGAGGGGTTCAAGGCCGGGGCGCTGGCGTACGGTCTGGCGCGCGCGAAGGGAGACCTGATCGCGATGTTCGACGCCGATTTCGTGCCGCCCCCGTCGTTCCTCCTCGACCTCGTGCACCACTTCGGCGACCCGCGCGTCGGAATGGTGCAGGCGCGCTGGGGGCACCTCAATCGCGAGTACTCGGTCCTGACCCGCATCCAGTCGATCTACCTGGACGGGCACTTCGTCATCGAGCACGCCGCGCGGCACCGCGCCGGCTGCTTCTTCAATTTCAACGGCACCGCCGGAGTCTGGAGACGGGCCTGCATCGAGTCGGCCGGCGGCTGGCAGTCCGACACCCTCACCGAGGACCTCGACCTGTCGTACCGCGCGCAGCTCAAGGGATGGGAGTTCGTGTTCCTGCCGGACGTCACGGCCCCCGCCGAGCTGCCGGCCGACAACGACGCCTTCAAGACGCAGCAGCACCGCTGGACCCTGGGTTCCATCCAGTCGGGCCGGAAGATCCTGCCGCGGCTCCTGCGCGCGCGCCTTCCGCTCAAGGTGAAGGTGGAGGCGTTCTTCCACCTCACCAACAACAGCGCCTACGCCCTCATGCTGCTCCTGGCGATCCTCATCGTGCCGGCCGTGCTCGCCCGCCGCGCGCTGGGCCTCGACGGGCTGGTCTACATCGACCTGCCGCTCTTCCTCCTGTCGACCCTCTCGATCTCCATCTTCTACGTGTGCGCGGAGCGCGAGGTGCACGAGGACTGGCTGACGAGCCTGGCCTACCTGCCGTTCCTGATGTCCCTGGGAATCGGGCTCAGCCTCAACAATGCGCGCGCGGTCTGGAGCGGCTGTTCCGGGAGACGCGTCGAGTTCCTGCGCACCCCGAAGCACAGTCTGCAGGGGACGGACGGGGACTGGAGCCGTTCGTCCTACCGCGGGCTCCGCCGACGCGGCTGGACGGCCGCGGAAATGCTCCTGGGTATTTATTTCACCGCCGCAAGCGCCTGCGCCATCATCACGGGGAATGCGTCCGTCCTTCCCTTCTTCCTCCTGTTCCAGATGGGGTACCTCTACACCTCGTTCCTGTCGCTCGCCCAGGCACTGCGCCGGCGTCTCGAGTCGGCGGCCCTTCTCCGAGCCTTGCGAGAAGCGGAGAAGAAACGCCTTGACGCCGACCCCGGTGCGGCGTAGATGAGTGCGCGACACACATCACTCGAACCCGTCATTCGCTGATCGTCCATCGCCGCCCCCCGGTCTGAGCCGGTTGCAGCCCAGGGAGGGACTGTGCTGCCGCTGCGGACCATCGTCGCTCCCGGTATCCTGGCCTGCATCTTCATCTGTCCCGCCGGTGCTTTCGGCGTGCCGCTCGTTTCCGGCCCGGCCGGCTGCGCCCTGGAGCTGCGGGCGCGCGACGCCTCCGGTAACACGATCCTGATGACGGTCGCCTACGCGCTCGATCGCCCCGGTCTGGTCCTGGCCTCCCTGTCGGCCGCGGCGCGCCTGCGGACTCAATGGCAGCGCCTGCAGACGGTGCCCGATCCCGGATCGGCGGGGCCGGGGGATGGCCCCGCCCCGATCGAGGTGACCGAGGTCCTCCTCCAGGACCCGAGCCGGGATCTGGTGCTCCTGCGCGCCCCGGGGCTCGCGGCGTGCGGCGGAGAAGGGGACGGTGCCGAGGACGAACAAGCCGCCCCGGCGCCCGCCCCGGCAGAAGGGGACACGCTCGTCGGCCTGCGGGACCGCGACGGCTACCGGCCGCGCGTCTTCCAGGCGCGTCTCGACAAGATGATCGCCCTGGGGGCCGGCCCCGGGCTCCTGCGCGTCCGCATTCCCGACGGGGGCGGCGCGGGATCAGGTTTCCTGTTCGACCGTCACCACCGTCTGTTCGGCTCCATCCTGCCGCCTCCCCCCGGCGGCGATCGATTGTTCGCCTGCGCCGTGCCGATCGATCGCAGCGAGATCGACGTCGCCGCGTCCGGCCCCGGTCTTCCGGTGCCGGACGCGCTGGCGCGCCCCGCGGACGACTTCTCGCGCAGCGCCGCGGGGCTCTGGGCGCAGGCGCTCCTCCTGACGCGCGACGACCAGGCGGATCGGGCGCTGCACCTCCTGGACGACGTGGCGCGTATTTCGGGAGATTCCGATGTCCTGATGCTGGAGCGCGGCGGCCGCCTGTTCCGCATCGGCAGGACCGATGCCGCCATCGCGGACTTCGAGCGCGCCGCTCGGCTCAGCCCGCGCCTGCACCTCGCCCGGTTCAATCTCGGCGTGGCCTACGGCACGGCCGGCCGCTACGAGGACGCGATCGACTCGTTCACGCACGCCCTCGAGATCGAGCCGCTCCACGCGCAGACCCACTTTCAGCTCGCGCTCGCGCTGATGGCGACGCACCGGGCCGAGGGGGCGCGACGCGAATGCGACAGCCTCGAGAAGATCGATCCGGCGCTGGCGCGCGATCTGCGCGCCGCGCTGCCCTTCTGAGCCGGCCGCCCCGCCGCCCGATCACAACTCCGTAATACCGCTCCGACAATCCTCGTACCTCCCTTGCGTTCGCCCGCACGGACCTTATATTGCGATTGCGTGATTCCCGAGGCCCGTCGATGGCCCGGTGAATCGGAGCACGCGCCGTGCGTCGGCGACGACGTCGCGTGGCGGCGTCGATTGACGGAGTCGGAGGGAGATGATGACAAGGACAGCCTTCTCGTGGGCGGCGCTGCTTCTGCTCGTCCTGGCCACGGTGACGCCCGCCCTGGCCCAGGAGCTGACGACCGGCACCATCTCGGGCAAAGTCAGCGATCCCACCGGCCGCGGCATCCCTGGCGCGGTGATCATCGCGACCTCCCAGTTCGGGACACGGACCGCGGAGACGGACGCGAACGGCGCGTACATCCTGCCGTTCCTGCGCCCGGGGACCTACACGGTCCGGGCGGAGGCTCCCGGCGGCTTCACCACGGTGATCCGCAATGACGTCGGAGTCGGTCTGAACCAGAAGACGAGCCTCGACTTCACCCTCGAGCCGGGCAAGACGGAGACGGTCACCGTGAGCGGCCAGGCGCCTCTCGTCGACGTCACCTCGACCTCGACAAGCACCAACATCAAGTACGGCGACTTCGCCAACTCGGTCCCGCTCGGCCGCGCGTTCACCGACACCTACGCCGTGGCGGCGGGCGTCGTGAGCGGTCTCGGGACCGGCGACGGGAACTACTCGATCAGCGGCGCCTCCGGCCTGGAGAACCAGTACCTGATCGACGGCGTCAACATCACGAACACGGGCTACGGCGGAATCGGCGCCTACAACATCAATTACGGATCCCTCGGCACCGGCGTCACGAGCGAGTTCCTCGACGAGGTGCAGATCAAGACCGGCGGGTTCGAGGCGGAATACGGTCAGGCTCTCGGCGGGATCATCAACACCATCGTCAAGTCGGGCACCAATGATTTCAAGGGGAGCGTGTCCTTGTACTCCAGCCCGAGCATGCTGCAATCGTCCCGGCAGCTCGTGAAGCTGGACGCCGGCACCTCCAACGTCGTCAACGAGAATGTCCAGGACTTCGCCTTCAGCGTGGGCGGACCTTTCGTCAAGGACAAGCTGTTCTACTTCTTCGCTTACAATCCGGTCCTCACGACGCACAGCGTGACCGCCCAGCCTCTGTCCGACCCCGCCTTCATCGCCGCCAGCGCGGGCGTTTCGGTGTTCGACGAGACCTCCGCGACCGGGTTCAACGCCCCCAACGCAGTGGCCTTCCCGTCGGCGGGTCGCGAGTTCGACCGGAAGCGCACCGCCAACAACTACGCGGGGAAAATCAACTGGCAGGCGTCCCCCAAGCACCAGGTCGAGTTCTCGTTCTTCGGCGACCCGGCCACGGGCGCGGACGGCCCGCAGCGCGGCAGCGCGGTGCGGTACGGTGACTTCGCCACCGGCGGCGGCGAGAGCGAGATCAAGTTCGGCTCGAACAACCAGACCCTGAAGTGGAGCGCCGTGTTCACGCCGCGCTTCTTCATGGAGGCGCAGATCGGCCACCACGCCGGGACGTTCCGCGAGACGTCGGCGCTCGACCAGTACTCCTACACCGACCTCAGGAACACGCTCGAGTTCTTCCGCGGCGCCGACAGCTACGACCCCGGCGGCGGCCCCGTGCCGCTCACCCTGTCGCCCGTGGCCGAGCGCCGCGGCGGCGTCGGCTTCATCTCGAACCAGGACGACAAGGACACGGCGTATTCGGTGAAGATCACCGAGGTCTTCGGCAAGCACGAGGTCAAGTACGGCGTGCAGTACGACGACATCTCGTACAAGGACACCGCCACCTACACGGGGCCGTCGTTCAACATCCAGCTGCCGGTGAGCGATCCCGCCACCGGTGCGCCGGTTGACGCCGATCTGAACGGGATCCAGGACACCGTCTCCGTGCCGACCCGCGGGGGCGCCCTCGTCAGCGTGCGCAACGGCATCGGCACCGACGTGGCGGTGGCCTACGACAGCGCCAATCGCTTCCGCGTCACCCGGGCGCAGCTCGGGCCCGAGCTGCCGCCCACCACGGCAAACGAGATCGCCGGGTTCGTGCAGGACACCTGGCAGGTCCTGCCGCGCGTCACCGTCAAGGCCGGCGTGCGCCTGTCGACCGAGTCGGTCCAGGGGGCCGGGTCGTTCACGCTGCCGTTCGGGACGCAGAACATCACCCTGGGGGGCGTGACCAGCCGGATCTTCACTCCGGGAACCTCGAGCTACACCCCCGACTCGTACGTCTTCGCCGGCAACCTGGCGCCGCGCCTCGGCGTGAGCTGGGACGTCCTCGGTAACGGCAAGAGCCGCGCCTACATGAACTGGGGCCGGTATTTCGAGAGGATCCCCAACGACTTGGCGATCCGGGCGCTGAGCAACGAGGTCGGCATCAGCCGCCAGGAGTTCAGCGACCGCGACTTGACGACGCCCCGGCTCGGCGGCCCCACGGGCAGCTGCTCCGACGGCGCGGGCGGCTCGACCACCTGCCAGCCGCTGGCGGGAGGAGTGTTCACCCAGGGAGTCGACAAGACCAACGTCGTCTCCGGCACCAGGCTGCCTTACGAGGACGAGCTGTCGGGCGGCTTCGCCTTCGAGGTGACTCCCAACTCATCGTTCGAGGTCCGCAGCATCTACAGGACCCAGGGGCGCGCCCTCGAGGACGTGCAGGTCAACGCCATCGAGCAGATCCAGAACTTCTACTACGGCACATCCTACGGGTATCCGTACGACCCGTTCGGCGGCGTCAACGGTGTCGACCAGGGCGCGGGGACGGGGGCCAGCGTGAAGTTCCCGGCGACCACGTTCGGCTCGTACGAGCTGGCCAACCCCGGGACCAAGAACGTGCCGAAGGGCGGGCTGTTCAATTTTCCCAAGCCGCAGCGCCGCTACAAGTCGCTGGAATTCATCTACACCAAGCGGTTCTCCGACAACTGGTCCGTGTACGCCAACTACCGCTTCGCGCGGCTGATCGGGAACTACGAGGGCCTGTTCCGGAACGACAACGGCCAGAGCGACCCGAACATCACGTCCCTCTACGACTTCCCGAACTCGCCCCTCATGTCGGGACAGTTCAACGCCGGGCCGCTGCCGTCCGACGTCTCGAACGTCCTGCATGTCTACCCGTCGTACCAGTTCGCCAACAAGCTGCGTCTCGGAGCCAACTTCTCCTGGGCGTCCGGAGTGCCGCGCACCTCGATGCTCGCGCACCCGATCTACCAGAACTCGGGAGAGATCCCCGGGATCAACCCGACCTACGCGTACTGGGCCGATCCGGGCACCGGTTCCGAGCTGCGCAAGACCAAGAGCCTGGGCACGGCGCTCGCCGACCCGGACCTGCTCCCCTTCGGCGGTCCGTTCCTGTTCTCGTACGACCCGGTCAAGAGAGGCAACCTCGGGCGGACACCGGATCTCGTGACGCTCGACCTGCACGCCGACTACCCGATCCAGTTCGGGAAGTCGAAGATGAGCGTGATGCTCGACGTGTTCAACGTCTTCCAGAGCCAGGAGGCGACGCTCTACGACGACAACGTCGAGCTCACGGCGGGCGTCACCGACCCCGACTTCCTCAAGCCGATCCAGTACCAGGCTCCGCGACAGTGGCGCCTGGCGGCCCGCTGGGATTTCTAGAAGCTCGCCGCACCTCGGTACCTCCTGATTCGGACGGCCCCCGCGAGGGGGCCGTTGTACTGTCCGGCTCTCGTCGCGCGGACTCCGTCTCCTCTATACTCGAAGCGTGACCGCCGCGCGCAACACCACGACCCCGGCGCAACCCACCGGTTCGTACCCCCGAAGACGGGCGTTCCCGCGCCGCGGCGCCCTCCTGGCCGCGCTCGCGGCCGTCGCCGCAGTCCTCGGCGCCGCCTCCATCCTGCGCGTGCCCGAGGGGATGCTGGGGATGACCGGCGGCAGGCTGCACGGGGCGGGCTTCGGCTTCCGGCCGCCGTTGGCGCCCGTCCTGCTGTTCCCCCTCTCCGGTCGCCTCGACGGAGTGGATATCGACAGGCGGACCGAGGAAGGGGCCGCGGTCCGCGTCCGTCTGTCGTTCGCCTACCGGATCGATCCCGGAGCGCTCGCGGGAGGTGCTGCGGAGATCGAGTCGTCCGGACTGCGCGGCCTGGCGGCGTCCCGCGCCGGGACGGCGCTCGATCCGATGCCGCTGGCGGCGCTCTTGCCCGCCGACCCTTTGCAGGGGAGCGCTCCCCTGCCGCGATCGGCGAGTGTTGCGATCGACCGGTCGCTGCGCGCCGCGGGGATCGAGCCCCACGACCTGTTCGCGCGGATCGGTCCGCCGGGCTCGTTCGCCGAGGCGGCGCCGACGGCGGAGCCGACCGGTCTGCGCGTGCTTCTCATCGGTCTCGACGGCGCCGACTGGGACACGATCGATCCGCTGATGCGGGCCGGCCGGCTGCCCAACCTGGCGCGTCTCGCGAACGGCGGGGCGCACGGTCCGCTGCGCTCGTACGATCCGATGATCTCACCCCTGTTGTGGACGACGATGGTCACCGGGGTCGGTCCGGACGTCCATGGAGTCGCCGATTTCCAGGCGATCGACGACGCGACCGGCCGGCGCGTGCCGATCACCAGCCGTTTCCGCAGGGTCAAGGCGCTGTGGAACATCCTGGGCGACGCCGGCAGGTCCAGCGCCTTCGTCGCCTGGTGGGCGTCGTACCCGGCGGAGAAGGTGGACGGCGTCCAGGTCTCGAACCTGGTCGTGTTCCAGACCCTGCGGCCCCGGCCGCCCGGTGCCACGGCACCCGCCGGCCTCACCTATCCGCCCGGCTACTTCGACGAGGTCCTGCCTGCTCTGCACACCGCCGCGGACCTGACGTACGAGGAGGTCGCTTCGATCCTGCACATCGACCGCGCCGAGTACGAGGCGGCGCTCCACGAAGTTCTGCAGCCCGCCGCCACCGACGACGAGAAGGAGACTCGGAAGCTGGCGCAGCGGCCGGTCCCGCTGGCCATCTCGATCCTCGCCGGATCGAAGAACTACGCGGCCATAGCCTCGAACCTCGTCGCGCGGAGGATGGACCTCACGGCGGTGTACTTCGAGGGGATCGACATGATGGGCCACCGCTTTCAGCACTGCATGGCGCCGCGCCTGGCGATCTGCCCCGAGGAGGACTACCGCCGCTACCGGGACGCCGTCGCCGGTTTCTATGTCAAGCAGGACGAGCTGATCGGCCGCATCGTGAAGGCGGCCGGTCCCGGGACGACGATCATGGTGGTGTCGGATCACGGCTTCAAGACCGGCGCCGGCAGGCCTCAAAATGTCTTGCCGTACACGACCGAGCAGCCGGTCGAGTGGCACCGCGAGAACGGCATCTTCATCCTGATCGGACCCGGGGCGCGTCCCGGTCCCCTGGCGCCGCGCGCTACACTGTTCGACATCGCGCCGACGCTCCTGTACCTGGTCGGCCTCCCCGCTTCGGAGGAGATGCCCGGTCGCGTCCTGCTGGAGGCGATCGATCCGGCCTTCGTGGCGGCCCACCCGGCGCGCACGATCCCCTCCTACGAGCGCATCGGGGCGCCGCGCGAGACGACCGTCGTCGCCTCGGGCCAGGGCACGCGCGAGGCGGAGGAGGAGCTCCTCGCCAACCTGCGCGCCCTCGGCTACATCTCCGGCGACCCGGCCGGCGGGGCGCACGCGACCGGTCCCGAGCCGGAGGAGGCCGCGACCGGCCCGGGTGGAAAGGACGTGCCGGCTTCGGCCGGTGTCGGCGGTTCCCCCGGGGGCGGGACGCCCACGGCGGGCGCTTCGAGCGGTCCCGGCGCCACGACGCAGGTGTTCTATCACCGCAACCTCGCGACCTATTTCATGAAGCGGCGCGACTACACGCAGGCGGCGGAGCAGCTGCGTCTCGCCAACGAGCGCCAGAAGCTGCCGAAGAACTACCAGCTGCTGTCCGAGGCGTACCTCGGACTGGGCCAGCACGACCTGGCGCTCGGCGCCCTCGAAGAGGGGCTGCGCACCATGGAGTCGATGGATCCCGAATCCGTGCTTTGGATGGTTCAGCTGGTCCTGTCGCGCCCTGGCGGCCGCGACATCGCATCCGACATCGCCCGGCGCTGGGCGGCGCGCACCGCGAAGCGACCCGGCCTGGACGACGCGATCGCCGGCCTCCTCGCCGAGGACAGGGGCGGGAGAGAGGCGGCCATGGCGCTCTACGCCAAGTCGCTCCAGGCCGACCCGGCCCGCGTGGTCGCGGCACAGCACCTGTTCGCCCTGCTGCCACCGGGAAAGCGCGGGATGCTCGAGCCGATCCTGAGGCGCGCGCTTCTGCGCGACCCGCGCATCGACGAGTTCCACAATCTCCTCGGAATCCTCCTGGCGGGCTCGCGTCGGGCCCCCGAGGCGCTCGAGGAGTTCCGGCGCGCCGAGGAGCTCGACCCCGAGAACCCCCGCTTCCTCGCGAACCTGGCCGGGGCCTTCGCCCAGCTGCAGCGCTGGGACGAGGCCGCCGCCGCGTACGAGCGCGCCTGCGCGGCTTCGCCGTCGTCGGCCCTCTATCTCAAGCTGGGATCGGTGTACAGAAGGCTGGCTCAGCCCGAGCGGGCGCTCACCGCGTTCCGGCGGGCGCGCGACCTGGGGGACGACGGGAGCGCGCCGTTTCTGGGAATGGCGCTGGCCAAAGCCGAGATGAACCGGGTGGATGAAGCGATCGACCTGGCGCGGCAGGGACTGGGGCGGCATCCCGAGGACGCGGCCCTGCGCTCGGTCTACGACGATCTCGTCAGGAAGTCACGTAGTCCAGGATCGCCTCCTGGTCCGCCTGGCTCAGGTCGATGAACTCGATGCCCGCCTGAGGGGCCCCTTCCGGGGTCTTCCCCGCCCGCACGACCTTGGCCTTCACCTTGACCTGGGATCTCGTCCCGGGCAGGTAGAACTCGAGCTCCAGGACCGATCCGACCGAGATGGCTGTCGAGGTCTCGAGCAGGAGCCCCTTCTCCCCCAGGTCCTTCGCCTGACCGATCACCTGCCGGGAGGCGTGCGTGCCCGTGACGTTGAAGACCACCGTGATCCGCTTCGCCTCGCGTTTCTTGATCGACAGGATGCGCGCCACGATCCCGAGAAGCTCGTCGGGCTTCTCCGGCTTGATGACGAACTCCGTGCACCCGGCCTTCAGGCAGCGCTCCCGGTTCTGCGGCGTCCCGGTGGCGCTCATGATGATGATCGGCGTCGCCTGCAGCACCGCGACCTTGCGCATCGCCGCGCAGGCGGCGACACCGTCCATCTTCGGCATCTCGAGGTCGAGCAGCACGAGGTTGGGCTGGCGCTTCTGGGCGATGTCCACCGCCTCCTCGCCGGAGGTCGCGGTGAGGACCTCGAAGCCGCCGCGCTGCAGGTAGGATTTTTCGATCTCGAGGAAGAACTTCAGGTCGTCCGCGATCAGGACCGTGACCTTCGCCAAGCGCTTCTCCCGCGGTGCCGGGCGGAGGCTACCACGCGCTCGAAGAGGGTGTCAACGCGACGAATCGCGCGACGCGGCCGGCGCGATGCGGTCGGCGTGATCGTCCAGAAGAAGCACGTCGATCGTGGATCCGGCAGGCAGGACAGCCGTCTCCGAGGGGACGATGGCGAGGGCGTTCCCGCGGGCGCAGGACACGAAATCCGCGGAGCCGGTCGTGGGCAGCACCTCGACCTCGTACACGCCGCCCGACCACCTGGCCCGTGCCTGGTAGTAGCCGGCGCGGCCGGGGTGCTGGCGGACGGGGGTCTTCAAGATGCCGCGCACCGGCGCGGCGGCCGGATCGGGACGCCCCATCATCCGGCGCAGTGCGGCGCGCCCGAAGACCTGGAAGATGACGTAGGTGGAGACCGGGTTGCCCGGGCAGCCGAAGACCAGCGTGGGGCCGCGGCGGCCGAACGTGAACGGCTTGCCCGGCTTGATCGCCACTCTCTCGAACAGGATCTCGACCCCGAGCGAGCGGAGCGTCCTGCCGACCAGGTCGTGCGTGCCCATCGACACGCCGCCCGAGAGAACCAGAACGTCGTCGCGCAGGCCATCCTCGATCATCCCCCGCAACGCCCTCTCCTCATCGGGGGCGATCCCGAGATACCGCGTCACGACACCGGCGCGGCGCGCGAGGGCGCGCAGGAGCGGGCCGTTGCTGTTGCGGATCCGACCCGGACCCGGCGCAATCTCCGGCTCGACGAGCTCGTCGCCGGTCGCCACGATGGCGAGACGCGGCAGGCCGCCGACCTCGATCGTGGTGCGGCCGCAGGACGCCAGGACGCCGATCTCCCCCGGGCCGATGAGCCCGCCCGGGCGCAGGAGGACGTCGCCGGCGCGCACGTCGACGCCACGGCGCGCCAGGTTCGCCCCCGGCCGTACGGCGCCGAGCGGCCGGATCGCCGTCGCGTCGCCCGCCGCCGGCACCGTCTCCTCGACGATCAGGACGGCGTCCGCGCCCGGCGGGATCGGGGCCCCGGTCATGATGCGCGACGCCGTGCCCGGCGTGACCGGGCGCAGGGCCGCGGGATCCATACCGGCCGGGATCTCCTGCACGACACGAAGGGGCCGGCCCCCGTCCTGAGTGTCGGCGGCGATCACTGCGTACCCGTCCATCAGCGACTTGTCGAAATCGGGGTAGTCGTGGTCGGCGCGGATCTCCTCCTGGAGATATCGCCCGAGGGCGTCGTCCATGCCGACCCGCTCCGAGGGCAGGACCGGCGCGGCTTTCAGGACGATCGACAGCGCGGCATCGACGGGCAGCGGGTCCGGCATGAACGGAGTATACCGCGCCGGGACTGGGGCCCCTACGACCGCGCCCGGATGATCGCGACGCGCGGAATGCCGGCGAGGTCGGGCTCGATGGCGACGACCTGGAGACGGTCCTGTCCGGCGTACAGGTCGCGCAGGGCGGCCTCCTGGCCGAGACCGATCTCGACGATCAGGTGGCCGCCGGCCTTCAGGAACACGCCGGCCTCCCGCGCCAGACGGCGATGGCAGACCAGGCCGTCCGGACCGGCGGCGAGGGCGGCGCGCGGCTCGAAATTCCGCACCTCGGGCGGCGACCGCGTGAGGTCGTCGTCGCTCAGATACGGTGGGTTGGACAGGATGAAATCGACCGCCCCCTCCAGGCCTGTCCCGCGGTGCGGCAGGAGGAGATCACCGGCGGCGAACCGGATGCGCGCCGCGACGCCGTGGGCGAGGGCATTGTCGCGCGCGACCCGCAACGCCTCCTCCGAGACGTCGCTGGCGTGGACGCGGGCGCCGGGGACCTCGCGGGCGACCGCCACGGCGAGACAGCCGCTGCCGGTGCCGATGTCGAGCACGACCGGCTCGGGCGAGCGGTTCAGGCGGAGAAACGCTTCGACGATCCCCTCGGTCTCGGGGCGCGGGATCAGGACGGCCGGTGCGACCTTGAACGCGAGCGACCAGAACTCCTGCACGCCGGTCAGGTACTGCAGCGGCTCGCGCGCCGCCCGCCGGGCGATCTGGGAGCGGTAGCGGGCCGCCGCCGCGGGCTCGACAGACAGCTCGGGGTGGGCGTGCAGTCGCGCGGCGTCGAGACCGAGGAGGTGGGCCAGGAGGACTTCGGCGTCGCGCGCGGGGTCGGGAACTCCGGCCGCCTCCAGACTGGCCCTCCCCTCGGCGGCCAGCGACGAGGCGGTGGCCCTCTTCAGACCCGCACCTCCTCCTTCAGCGCCTCCGCCTGGTAATGCGCGACGATCGGCTCGATGAGCGAATCGAGGTCCCCTTCCATGATCTCGGGCAGGCGGTGGATGGTGACATTGACCCGGTGATCGGTCAGGCGGTTCTGCGGGAAGTTGTAGGTCCTGATCTTCTCGGAGCGCTCGCCGGTGCCGACCTGGCTGCGGCGGTCCTTGGCGATGGCGTCCTTCTGCTTCTGGATCTCGAGGTCCAGTAGGCGCGAGCGCAGCACCTTCATGGCGCGCGCCTTGTTCTTGTGCTGCGAGCGCTCGTCCTGGCATTGCACCACCGTGCCCGTCGGCAGGTGCGTGATGCGGATCGCCGAGTAGGTCGTGTTGACCCCCTGGCCGCCGGGACCCGTGGCGCAGAACGTGTCGACGCGCAGGTCCTTCTCGTTGACCTCGATCTGCACGTCGTCGGCCTCCGGCAGGACCGCCACCGTGGCAGTCGAGGTGTGGATGCGTCCGGAGGACTCGGTCGCCGGGACCCGCTGCACCCGGTGCACGCCGCTCTCGTGCTTCAGACGGCTGTACACCTGTCTGCCGTTGATCAGGGCGATGACCTCCTTGACACCGCCGAGACCGCTCTGGCTCAGGTTCAGGACCTCGACCTGCCAGCCCCGTCGCTCGGCGTAGCGGCTGTACATGCGGAACAGCTCGGAGGCGAACAGCGACGCCTCCTCGCCGCCGGTGCCGGCCCGGATCTCGAGGATGACGTTCTTCTCGTCGTTCGGATCCTTCGGCAGGAGCAGCGCGCGCAGCTCGGCCAGGAGCGTCTCGCGGCGCTGCTCGAGCGACTGCAGCTCCTCGCGCGCCATGGCGCGCATCTCCTCGTCCTGCATCAGGGCCTGCGACTCCTGGATCTGGCGCGCCACGTTCTTGTAGTCCCCGTACTTGGTGATGGTCCTCTCGAGCTCGCGGTAGGCCTTGGTGACCTGCCGGTAGCGGTCCTGATCGGACACGAGTCCCGGATCGCTCATCTGCCTTGCGAGCGAGTCGAATTTCTCTTCGAGACTCTTCAGACGATCGAGGATTTCCATGTCGAGAATCTATCACCGCGGCGCGCGGGGCGCCACACTCAGCGGGACTCGGCGCACGCGCGCCGGTCCCGGGGACCTGTGTCCGGATGCCAGTCCTGGACTCAACGATGTCATGGGGCGATGCGGCGCCGGGATCGGGACCGGGCCTTGCGGCGCCGGCCGGCGCTACGCGCCGGTGGCCGGGCCCTTGCCTGCGGGAGAGGCGGCCTTGTCTTTCGAGGTGGCCGGCGCGCCCCCCTTCGGGACGTTCTTGTAGCGCTTCTCGAACCGCTCGACACGGCCCGCCGAGTCGATCAGCTTCTGCTTGCCGGTGAAGAAGGGGTGGCACTTGGCGCAGATCTCGAGGCGCATGTCGTCCTTCGTCGAGCGGGTCGTGAAGGTCTCTCCGCACGCGCAGGTGACGGTGACGATCTTGTAGACGGGATGGATCCCGTTCTTCATGTGACGACTCCTCTGCTGGAAGTGCGCATTATAGACGCATCGGGGCGCCGGCGCCAAGTGTTCTTGGTGACCCAACCGGACCTACCCCATGTTGCTCATGGAGGACAGGAACTCCTCGTTGTTCTTGGTCTTCTGCATCCTCTCGATCAGGAGCTCCATGGCCTCGACGGGCGACAGGGAGTTCAGGACCTTGCGCAGGACCCAGGAGCGGTCCAGCTCGAGCTTGGCGAGGAGCAGCTCTTCCTTGCGCGTCCCGGAGCGGGTGATCTCGATGGACGGGTAGATCCGGCGGTCGGCGAGCTTCCGGTCGAGGTGGATCTCCATGTTGCCGGTTCCCTTGAACTCCTCGAAGATGACGTCGTCCATGCGGCTGCCGGTCTCGATGAGGGCCGTCGCGATGATCGTGAGCGACCCTCCCTCCTCGACGTTGCGCGCCGCGCCGAAGAAGCGCTTCGGGCGCTGCAGGGCGTTGGCGTCGACACCGCCCGACAGCACCTTGCCCGACGGCGGCACGATGGTGTTGTAGGCGCGGGCCAGGCGGGTGATCGAGTCGAGCAGGATGACGACGTCCTTCTTGTGCTCGACCAGGCGCTTGGCCTTCTCGATGACCATCTCGGCGACCTGCACGTGGCGGGTGGCCGGCTCGTCGAACGTCGAAGAGATGACCTCGCCGTTGACCGAGCGCTGCATGTCGGTCACCTCTTCCGGCCGCTCGTCGATGAGCAGGACGATCAGGATGACCTCCGGATGATTCTGCGTGACGCTGTTGGCGATCGCCTGCAGCAGCATCGTCTTGCCGGTGCGCGGCGCGGCCACGATCAGGCCGCGCTGTCCCTTGCCGATCGGGCAGAGGATATCGAGGACGCGTGACGAGGCGTTCTCGCGCGTGGTCTCGAGCTTGATCCTCTGGTTCGGGTACAGCGGCGTGAGGTTGTCGAAGAAGATCTTCTCACGCGCCTGGTCGGGGTGCTCGAAGTTGACCGCCTCGACCTTGATGAGGGCGAAGTAGCGCTCCCCCTCCTTGGGCGGCCTGACCTGGCCCGAGATCGTGTCGCCGGTGTGCAGGTCGAACTTGCGGATCTGCGACGGCGACACGTAGATGTCGTCCGGCCCGGGCAGGTAGTTGTACTCGGGCGCCCGCAGGAAGCCGAAGCCGTCCGGCAGGGTCTCGAGGACCCCCTCGGCGAAGATCAGTCCGGACCGCTCGGTCTGGGCCCGCAGGATCTCGAAGATGAGCTCCTGCTTGCGCAGGGCCGTGGCGTTCGGGACGTCGAGCGCCTTGGCGATGCCGGTCAGCTCGGCGATCGACTTCTCCTTGAGGGTGCGGATGTCCAGCTTCTCGCCGGAGAGCTCGGCGGGCGGGGCGTCGATCCGCTCCGCCTCGTCCTCGGCGATGACGGCCGCCTCAGGCGGTTCGGCACCGCCGTTGGTGGCGACGGCCGGCGCCACGGGGGTCTCGGCGTCGGCGGTCGGGCGGCGAGGCGGGCGGCCGCCTTCGCGGCCTCCCCCCTGCCGCGGGGGTCTTCCTTCACGGGGTGGCTTCACTTCACGTTCCATTTTGTCTCCGTTCACGGGATGGTCCTTCCTCCTTGAATGACCGCGCGGCCGCGGAGCCTGTCGCTCTGCGCCGCGCGGAGTGTCTCGTTCTCACAGACTTCGTCGATGACCCGCCACAGGGCGGGTACTCCGTCCCCGGTCGCCGCCGACACGGCGATGGGGGTCCTGCCGTCCGGAAGGCCGAGCCAGCGGGCTGCGTCCTTCAGAGCGCGCGTCTTCTCGTTGCCGGAAAGCTTGTCGATCTTGGTCAGCACGATCTCGCGGCGCACGCCGAGGGCGCCCAGCCAGTCGCACAGCTCGCGGTCCATCTCGGCCGGCTCGCGGCGGCTGTCCACAAGGTGCACCGCCAGGTCGGGGCGCCCGGGCTCGGCCATGTAGGCATCCACGAGACCCTTCCACTGAACGCGCACCGCGTCCGGGACGTTGGCATAGCCGTACCCCGGGAGATCGACGAAGTACAGACGTTCGTTCACCGAGAAGAAGTTGATCGCCCGCGTGCGTCCCGGCTCCTTGCTGGTGCGGGCCAGGCCGCGCGCTCCCAGCAGCCGGTTCAACAGGCTCGACTTGCCGACGTTCGACCGGCCCATGAAGGCAATCTGAGCCCATCCGTCGCGCGGAAAGTCCTCCGGGCGCGTGGCGCTGACGTGGAAACGGCAGGCGGTGATCTTCATGTCCGGTTGGGTCAAAAGACTTCGGATTCAACCCGCAGGCGCGCCGCTTAGCGGCGCCGTCCGTCGGTGGGCCCGTCCGCGCGGTACGGCGAGGGCGGACCGTGATGCTGGGGAAATCCCGCGGGACGGACCCGCGGGCTCTCTTTCGGGACTGCAACGCGCCGCTCTAGGGATTTTGCAGGAACGGACGCGCCGGGACGATCCTAATGAGCAACCGTGCCGGGGATGCCCTTGTTGAGGTCCTTATTATACTCCTTTTCGACCTCCGGCTGGTCCCCGCGCTCCAGGGCAATCTGGAGCACTTCGTCCATGGTCTCCACGAGCTTGAATTCCAGGGTCTTCTGGATGTCCTCGGGAATGTCCGCCAGGTCCTTCTCGTTGTCACGCGGCAGGATGATGGTCCGGATTCCCAGACGGTGCGCCGCCAGGATCTTCTCCTTCACGCCGCCTATCGGCAGGACCTTTCCTCGCAGCGTGATCTCTCCGGTCATGGCGACGTCACCGCGCGTCGGCGTCTTGGTCAAGAGCGACGCCAGGGCCGTGGCCATGGTGATGCCGGCGGACGGGCCGTCCTTGGGGATGGCCCCCTCGGGCACGTGGATGTGGATGTCGTACTTCCTGTAGAAGTCCTCGTCGAGGCCCAGGACCGCGGCGCGCGACCGAATGTACGACAGCGCCGCCTGCGCCGACTCCTGCATGACGTCCCCCAGCTTGCCGGTGAGGGTCAGCTTGCCGCGTCCCTTCATCACCGTCGCCTCGGTCGTCAGGATTTCGCCGCCGGTCTCCGTCCAGGCCAGTCCGGTGGCGATGCCGATTTCGCTCTTCTTGTCGCTGGTGGCCGGGCGGTAGCGGGGTATGCCCAGGAACTCGGTCAGCTGGTCGGACTTCACGGTGAAGGTGTACTCGGCCCCCTCCCGGACGACGCGGCGCGCCAGCTTGCGGCAGACCGAGGCGAGCTCGCGCTCCAGGTTGCGGACGCCGGCCTCGCGCGTGTACTTCTCGATCATGTCCCTGATCGCCTCTTCCTCGATGGTGAACTTCTTCGGTTCCAGCCCGTGGTTCTTGAGCTGCTTCGGGACGAGGAAGCGCTTCGCGATGTTGACCTTCTCGAACAGCGTGTACCCGGCCAGCCTCAGGATCTCCATGCGATCGCGCAGGGCCGGCGGGATCGGGTGCGTGATGTTCGCCGTGCAGATGAACATCACCTGCGACAGGTCGAACTCGGTGTCGAGGTAATGGTCCAGGAACGTCGAGTTCTGCTCGGGGTCGAGGACCTCGAGGAGGGCGGACGACGGGTCGCCCCGGAAATCCATGCTCATCTTGTCGACCTCGTCGAGCAGGAACACCGGGTTCTTCATCGCGGCCTTCTTCATCATCTGGATGACCTGGCCGGGGAAGGCGCCGATGTAGGTGCGCCGGTGCCCCCGGATCTCCGCCTCGTCGCGCACGCCGCCCAGCGACACCCGGACGAACTTGCGGCCGGTGGCCCGGGCGATCGACTGGGCCAGCGAGGTCTTGCCGACGCCCGGCGGGCCGACGAAGCACAGGATCGTGCCCTTCATCTGCTTCTGCTTCACCAGGCGCCGCACCGCCAGGAACTCGACGATGCGCTCCTTGATCTTCTCGAGGCCGTAGTGATCCTCGTTCAGGACCTTCTCGGCGAAGTCGAGATCGCGGATCTCCTTGCTGCGCTTGTGCCACGGAACCGAGATCAGCCAGTCGAGGTAGTTGCGCGACACCGTCGCCTCGGCGCTGACCGGCGGCATGACCTCGAGCCGCTTCAGCTCCTGCATCGCCTTCTCGAGCGCCTCCTTGGGCATCTTCGCGGCGGCGATCTTCTCCTTCAGCTCCTCGACTTCGTTCAGCTTGTCGTCCTTGCGGCCCAGCTCCTGCTGGATCGCTTTCATCTTCTCGTTGAGGTAGTACTCCTTCTGCGCCTTCTCCATCTGCTTCTTGACGCGCTGGTGGATGCGGCGATCGACCCGCAGCTTCTCGATCTCGGCGTCGAGCAGGTTCGCCAGGATGGTCAGCCGCTCGGCCGGGTTGAAGGTCTCGAGGAGGTTCTGCTTGTCCTCCATGCCGACCTGCACGTGGGCCGCGATCGTGTCGGTCAGCCTCCCCGGCTCGGACACGCGGATGGTCGAGATCATCGTCTCGTACGGGAGGTTGGGCGAGAGCTTGACGTACTTCTCGAACAGCGACACCACCTTGCCCATCTCGGTCTCGATGTCGGGGGTCAGCTCGACCTTCCCCTCGATCGGCTCGAGCGTGGCCACGAGGAAACCGTCGTCCTCGCGGATCTCGACGACCTTGCCGCGCGTGGCCCCCTCGACCAGGAGCTTGATGTTGCCGTTCGGCAGCTTCAGGCTCTGGACGATGTTGGCGATGGTGCCGATGAAGTTGATCTCGTCGGGCTTCGGGTCGTCGATCTTGGCGTCGCGCTGCGTGGCCAGGAAGATCCGCTTGTCGCCCAGGAGCGCCTTTTCGACGGCGACGAGCGAGGACTTGCGCCCCACGACGAACGGGATCATCGTGTAGGGGAACACCACGACATCCCGCAGCGGAACGAGCGGCAGAACTTCCGTTTTCAGGCCCCGGTTCTCGATCCCGTTGATCATCTACCCTGCCTTCTCCATGAGGATGATGGGCGCGGTCTTGTTCTCGACGACTTCCTTCGTGATCACGCACTCCGTGATGTCCGAGCGCGACGGAAGCTGGTACATCAAGTCGAGCATCAGGTCCTCGAGAATCAGCCGCAGCCCGCGTGCTCCGATCTTCCGGAGCAGGCTCTGCTCGGCGATCGCCTCGAGCGCGTCCCGTGTGAACGTCAGCGTGACGTTCTCGTACTCGAATATCTTCTGGTACTGCTTGCTCAAGGCGTTGCGCGGTTCGGTCAGGATCTTCACCAGCGCATCCTTGTCGAGGTCGCCGAGCACGCCGATCACGGGAAGCCGCCCGACGAACTCGGGGATGAGCCCGTACTTGATGAGGTCGCCGGGCTGAACCTGCTCGAGGACCTCCTGCACGTTCTTCTGCGACTTCGACTTGACCTCGGCCTTGAAGCCCATCGCCTTCTTGCCGATGCGCTGCTCGATGATGCCGTCCAGACCGACGAACGCGCCACCGCAGACGAACAGAATGTTGGTCGTGTCCATCGGGATGAAGTCCTGGTGCGGGTGCTTGCGCCCGCCCTGCGGCGGGACGTTGGCGACCGTTCCCTCCAGGATCTTCAGGAGCGCCTGCTGCACGCCCTCGCCCGAGACATCGCGGGTGATCGACGGCGAGTCGCTCTTGCGGCTGATCTTGTCGACCTCGTCTATATAGATGATGCCGCGCTTGGCCTTCTCGAGATCGTTGCCCGCGGCCTGCAGAAGGCGCAGCAGGATGTTCTCGACGTCCTCGCCGACGTATCCCGCCTCGGTCAGGGTCGTCGCGTCGACGATGGCGAACGGCACGCTCAGGAGCTTCGCCAGTGTCTGCGCCAGGAGCGTCTTGCCCGTCCCCGTCGGCCCGATGAGCAGGATGTTGCTCTTCTGGACCTCCACCTCGGAGCGGCGCTTCGACAGCTCGTTCCTCTTGTAGTGGTTGTAGACCGCCACCGCCAGCTTCTTCTTGGCCTTGTCCTGGCCGATCACGTATTCGTCCAGGAACTCGCGGATCTCGACCGGCTTCGGCAGCTTCACCTTGGCCTTAGGCTCGTCCGGCTCGCGCTCCTCGGCGATGATGTCGAGACAGATATCGACACACTCATCGCAGATGTATACGGTCGGACCGGCGATCAACTTCTTGACGTCGCGCTGGTCCTTGTTGCAGAAACTGCACCGGAGTGATTCGCCGTCGCCACGCTTGCCGGCCATTGCCGATCTCCTGGGTCCGACCCTTGAATGTGTCCTGGGATTCTCGTGCTATTCGCGCTTGGAAATGACCTGGTCGATAATGCCGTACTCCTTGCCGGCGCTGGCCGTCATGATGAAATCGCGATCCGTGTCGCGCTGGATCCGCTCCATCGGCAGCGCCGTATGGTGGGCTATGATGTTGTTCAGACGCTCGCGGATTCGCAGTATTTCCTTGGCATGAATGTCGACGTCGGTCGCCTGCCCCGAAAAATCGCCCATCGGCTGGTGCAGAATGATGCGTGAATTGGGCAGCGCAAAGCGCTTTTTCGGCGAGCCTGCGGCCAGGAGCACCGCCGCCATGCTCGCGGCCTGGCCGATGCAGATCGTCGAGACGTCGGGCCTGATGAACTGCATCGTGTCGTAGATGGCGAGACCCGCGGTGACGGAGCCCCCGGGGCTGTTGATGTAGATAGAGATGTCCTTCTCGGGGTCTTCAGCTTCGAGGTACAGGAGCTGGGCGATCACCAGGTTGCTGAGGGTGTCGTCGATTCCACTCCCGATGAAAACGATGTTGTCCTTCAGGAGCCGGGAGTAGATATCGTACGCACGCTCACCCCGGTTGGTCTGCTCGACCACCATCGGAACGAGTGGCATGGGGATTTACTTCACCTCGTGCCTAATATTAGCACCATTCATCACAAAGTCAAGCGACTTTTCCCTGACGATCTGCCGCCTAAGCCCTGCCAGACGCGCATTTTGCGCGAGACGATCCTTCAGAGCGCTGACAGTAATGTTATGCCGCTTCGCTTCGTCCCGGAGCCAGTTGTTGACGTCATCTTCCGTCGCTTCGAGCCCCTCCTGGACCGCGATCGCCTCCAGGATCAGCATGGCGCGGACGGCCTGCGTGGCGGCGGGGACCAGACGGGCGCGCTCCTCCTGCCAGTCGACCTGCGCCTTCGACGGGTCCTTCCCCTCCGCGATCATCTCCCTGACGATCGCCTCCAGGCGTCGATCCACCTCCGATTCCACCATCGCCGATGGAACGACGATGGCCTGTCGTTCCACGAGGTAGGACAGAATCTTGTCCTTGGCTTCCGCATCCTCGGCGGCCCTGGCGCGCTTGTCGAGCCCGCCCTTCACCCGCTCCCTGAGCTCGGCCAGGCTCTGGAAATTGCCCAGCTCTTTGGCCAGTTCGTCATCGATATTCGGCACGACTTTCTTCTTGATTTCCTTGATTAAAAGCGTGTACGCGACGGTGGCGCCGCGCAGCGACCCGGCGCGCTCCTCGTCCGGATAGGCGGTCTCGAACGAGCGGGTATCGCCCGCCTGCGTCCCCAGGATCGCCGCGTTGAAGTCGGGATGGTTGTTCTCCGCGCCGGCCTCCAGGAACAGCGGCTCGTCCGCCAGATTCTTCCCTTTCCCCTTGATGAACCGGCAGGACAGGGTGCCGACGATGAAGTCCCCCTTCTGCGCCGGCCGGTCCGTGACCAGATCGAGCTTGGCCGCCCGGTCGGCGAGCTCGCGCACGGAGGCCTCGATCATCTCATCCGTGACCTGGCGCCGCGTAATCTCGACCTGGATCCCGTGGTAGTCCGAGACCGACACGACGGGCCGGACCTCGAAGGTGGCCTTGAAGGTGAGCGGCCGGCCGTCCTCGTAGTTCACCTCGTCCAGGACCGGGTCCGTGACCGGCTCGAGCTTCTTCTCCTCGAGCGCCTTGAGCGAGAGCTCGCGGACCATCCGGCCGATCACCTCGTCCCGCACTTCCTTTCCGAAGCGACGGCGGACGATGTCGATCGGGATCTTTCCCTGGCGGAAGCCCGGGACGCGGGCGTGGCGCGAGTACTCCTTGAAGGAGCGCTCCACCTCCTCCACCACCTGCTCGCTCGGAACCTCGACCTCGAGACCCCGCTTGCATCCTTCCAGCTCGTTGACGACCACTTTCATCAGATCCAAAGACCTCGCTCCGACAGGGTTCTTGAGGTGTTGGGGAATCGACCCGGGGTTGGAACCCAACGTGCGACCGAGAGATGGGATCATAGCAGGAAGGGAACCCGGGTACAAGGCCGGCGGTTGACCGTTCGCGGATTTCACCAGACCTTTCAGGACATGATCGGCGCTGTGGACCATCCGCACCACAGGACCATCGTCTTCTCCGAGAACGTCGCGCGGTACCTCCTGCGTGGTGAGAGCTATCTTTCCCGGTCCGAGTTCGTGCTCGTGGCGGGCGCGAGCGGCCGGGAGGTCCTCGATCTCGCGGCTCGTGAGCGGGCGGTGGCAGCGGTGCTCGGCTTCGATCTCGGAGACCTCCGGGCCGACGAAATCTGCCGCGGCCTGAAGCGATCCCTCGATCATCCCCCCGTGGTCCTGGTCGTCGGACCGGGGCGGCCGCCGGACGCAGCCCGGCGCTGCCGGGAGGCCGGCTGCGACGACTATCTCGTCTCCCCGGTCGATCCTCCCGCCCTCCTGATCCGTCTGGCGTCCCACCTCGGCATCCACTTCCGGATACATCCCCGCCGGCGGGTGGTCGTGCCGGTATCCTACGGCCGGGTGATCCGCGAGTTCCTCGGCTACACGCGCGACCTGGGCGAGGGCGGAGCGCTCATCGAGTCGGTGCTCAAGCCCGGCCCCGGCCGGCGTCTCGTGCTGCGTCTCTATCCCGAGGGTCAGGACGCGCTGGTGCTGCCCGCGGTCCTCCTGAGGGCGCGGCAGTCGATGGACCACGGGCAGAACCTCCTGGGGGTGCAGTTCCCGGATCCGCCGGCGACGGAGAGGGGGAGGCTCAAGGACCTGATCGACCGGCGCATCTGATACTCTGGAGGGCGTCAGAGATGGAGGAACCGTGGGTCGCCTGAGCCGCCTGCGCCCCGACCAGGTCGGAGAGGACATCCGGTCGCTCTTCGAGACCTTCCTCAGGGAGCGCGGCAACATCCCGAACATGTTCCGGACGGCGGCGCACCGTCCCGAGATCCTGAGCACCATGCTAGCCCACTTCCGGGCCGTCATGGGACCGGGCACCGTCCCCGTGGCGCTGAAGGAGATGCTGGCGGTCCGCGTGTCGCGGATCAACTCCTGCGACTACTGACTCGCGTCCCACACTGCTTTGGCAAAGCAGTTCGGAGTCAGCGACGCCGCTCTCGATGGATTGAAGGACCCCGGCCGCCATCCTTTTCCCCCCGAACAGAAGGCGGCCTTCCTGTTCGCGGACGCCATGACCGACGGCCCCGGGCACGTGCCCGACCCGGTCTACCAGGAAGTGCGCCGTCATTTCAGCGAGGCGCAGGTCGTCGAGATCGCCTGCGTCGTCGGATTGTTCAACTACTTCAACAGGTTCAACAACGCCCTGCACGTCGAGGTTACGCTCACCGACCCGGACGTGATCGTGCGCCTCGTCGAGGAGGCGGGGGCCGTGGGGATCGCCGTCGCGGATTTCTGCGACCGCGTGGCGGACATCCTGCACCAGGGGCGCCGCTACATCCGGGTCGGCATCTACCAGCGTGACAAGGACCGTCTCGTCCTGCGCGCCTGGCGCGGGGCCTCATCCCCGCCCACTTCGCCAGGACTGGGCGAGGGGGACGCCGGCGTGACCGGCCAGAGCGGCGTGACCCGCGTGGCCGGTCCTCTTCTCGTCGTTCCGGTGCTGGTGGACGGCGCGGTCGTGGGAGTCATCGAGGTGGAAGGCGATCGCCCCGCCGCCATCGACGAAGAAGACCGCCCTCTCGTGGAGCGTGTCGCGACGGTCCTCGCCGCGCGGCTGACCTGAGCGCTCGGGAGGACTGGTGCGAAAGGAGGGATTCGAACCCTCATGGGTTGCCCCACCGGATCCTAAGTCCGGCGCGTCTGCCAGTTCCGCCACTTTCGCGAGATCGAGAACGGGCACTTGCAGGAGAGCCGGGACGGCGGTGCCACCGTCCCGGCCGTCGAAACGTCTAGCAGGCAGCCGTGACGCAGTGCGTGGGTGCGCCAGGGTTGATGCACTTGAAGTCCTTGCGGTGGCCACAGCTGGCGGGGCCATCACAACCCTTGTTCTCGCACGTTGGGCTCGCGTAAGCTGCGCCCACTGTCACGTTCGAGAGAGACGACACGTAGGGAGAGCCGGTCGGGGCCGATGGAACAAGCGGAATCACGGTCAGAATTGCGGCGACGACCAGCAACCGGAGGGCGATCTTGACGACATTGCTCATACCCGCATCCTCCTTCTACGGCCAGTGAAACCCGCCCCGGGTCGGCCGAGGCTTGCCCGGGTCGGCCGGCGGCACCGCCGGCATGCTTGGGCTGCGATTGGAGACCCTACCGCGAAATCCGACGCGAGGCAAGCAGGAGACGCGGCGCGATGACCTCCTCAGGGCGCATCATCTATATTAGAGCGCTGCGGCGGCCCGCGAACGGTCGCGGGCGTCCTCGTCCCGGGCCGCGCCCGGGAGCGGAGGTCGTGTGGCCGAGCGTGCGCCCTTCTACCGGATCGTCTTCGGCCTGGCGGCCCTCTACAACCTTGCCTTCGGTCTGTGGGCCGGATTCGCGCCGTACGCCTTCTTCGACCTCTTCCATCTGAGGCCGCCGCTCTATCCGTCGATCTGGTCCTGTCTCGGGATGGTGGTGGGGACGTACGGCCTGGCTTACGGCTACGCCGCGCTGCGGCTCGATCGCGCCGCGCCGTTCATCGCCATCGGGCTCCTCGGCAAGGTGCTGGGGCCGATCGGCTGGGTGCTCACGGTGCGCTCCGGCGAATGGCCGGTGCGGACGTTCACCCTCGTCCTCTTCAACGACATCGTGTGGTGGCTGCCGTTCGCGCTCTTCCTCCTCGACGGGACGCGGATCGCCGGGAGAGTGCGCGACGCTGCGGCACCCGCCTGCGCCGTCCTCAACGCGATCGCCGCGCTCGCGATCCTGGCCGTGCTCCGGCCGGGGACGGAGCTCGTCCCCGATGTATCGGACCGCGTCGCGTACATCTCGTCCCACGCCCTCGCGTGGCGGGCCGGCTGGGCCCTCTGGATCGCGGCGGCGCTGAGCCTTCTCGCGTTCTACGCCTGGTGGGGAGCGCGCCTGCCGCGGCGCTCGTGGGCGCTCGCGGCCTTCGTGGTCGCCGCCGCGGGCGTCGCCTGCGACCTGACCGCCGAGTCGCTGTTCATCGGCTGGCTGCCGGAGCGCATCGAGGAGGTGCAGCGGATCGGGTCGCTCCTGACCGGAGGGGCCGCTAACGGTCTGTACACTCTGGCCGGCGTCATCCTGACACTGCAGACGAGGTCTCTGCGCGGCGGTCTGCTCGTCTGGACCTGGGCCGTCTGGGCCGCCGGCGTCGCGCTCACCGCGACGTCCGTGGCCGGGAGCCTGTCCGGCATGATGGTCTCGACGTCGGCGCTGATGATCCTGTTCTGTCCCTGGGCGTGGGTGATGAGACGAGCGCTTCGATGAGACGGGTCGTGGTCGTCGGGGGGACCGGGTTCTTCGGCCGCGTCGCGGCCGAGCGTCTGCGGTCCCACGGAGTTCGGGCGGTCCTGGCATCGCGCCGGGCGGGGGCCGAGCTGCGCGTGGACGTCGAGAATCGCTCCTCGATGAAGACCTCCTTGAAACCGTACGACGTCGTCCTCGACGCGGCCGGCCCGTTCCAGGCGCGCACCACGGCGCTGATCGAGGCCGCGATCGAGACCGGCTTCGACGTCGTCGATCTCTCCGACAGCCTGCGCTACGCCGAGCGGGTCGCCGATCTGCGTCTGAGGATCGAAGCCGCGGGGGTCCGTGTCCTGACGTCCTGCAGCTCGGTCTCGGCGGTCGGAGCCGCGGCGATCCACCTGAGCGGCGTCGAGAAGCCGGTGCGGCTGGATGTCGTCCTGCGGCCTGCGACGCGCGACACGGCCCACAGGGCGACCGCCCGGGCGCTCTTCGAATCGGTCGGCCGGCCGATCCGTGTCCTGCGGGACGGACGGCTGACGCAGGTTACGGGCTGGCGCGAGTCGCGGCGGCTGCGCTTGCCCGCGACCGGACGGAGGATCCGCGCCTACCTGAGCGAAAGCGCCGACGCGCTTCTCCTGCAGCCCGCCTGGCCGTCGCTGCGGCGCATCGAGTTCCACGTCGACGCGCATGTCCCGGGAATGAATCTCCTCCTCGCCCTGTCGGCGCGCTCGCAGGCGATCCGGCGTGCAGTGGGCGCGCTTCTGCCGCTCGGTCTGGCTCTCTGCCGGCTGTTCGGAAGTCGCGGCGGCGGCATCCTGTTCGAGGTCGAGGACTCGGACGGTGCCTTGGTCACGCTCGCCCTGCAGGCGCCGGCGAAGAGCTATCTGGTCGCGATCGCACCGGCGGTCCTGGCCGCGCGCGCCATTGCGGAAGGACGCTTCAAACCGACCGGGCTCGTTCCGCCCGAGCAGCACGCCGAGGCGAGCGAGCTCGCCGCGTATCTCGGCTCGCTGGGCATCGATCGTGTCACCGTCAGGCACGGTCGGAGAGGCGTGTGAGCGCCGGGAGCGGCTGGCGGATCTTCGTCGATACCGGCGGGACGTTCACCGACGCCCTGGCGGTCAACACTTCGGGCGAGGTGCGGCGGGCGAAGATCCTGAGCAGCGGCGCCCTGCGTGGGACGATCGACCGGGCGGACGGCCGCTCGCGCCTGCGCGTGCGGGCCGACTGGTCGCTGCCGGACGATTTCCTGCGCGGCTTCCGCTTCCGCGGCCTCGAGCCCGGCTCCCCCGAAGTCACGGTGAGCCGCTACGACGCTGGGACGTCGACGATCGATCTGTCTGAGGCGTGGCCCACCGACCTCGTGCCAGGACAGCCGTTCGAAGCAATCTCTCCCGAGGAGTCGCCGGTCCTCGCGGCCCGCATCCTGACGCGCACCCCGCCCGGCCGGCCGCTCCCGGTCGAGAGTCTGCGTCTCGCCACGACCCTCGGGACGAACGCGCTCCTCGAGCGGCGTGGCGTGCGCACGGCGCTGTTCGTCACGCGCGGCTTCGCCGACCTCATTCTGATCGGAACGCAGCAGCGTCCCGATCTCTTCGCGCTCGACGTCCGCCGGCCGGCCCCCCTCTACGAAAGCGTGGTCGAGGTCGACGAGAGGCTCACGGCCGACGGCTCGATCCTGCGCCCCCTGGAGGAACGGGAGATCGTCGACAGCGCCTCGCGTCTCGCCGCCTCCGGGATCGAATCGGCGGCGGTGGCCCTCCTGCACAGCCACAGGAACCCGCGTCACGAGGAGCGGGTCCAGGAGATCCTCGAGCGCTGTGGCATCCGCCACGTGTCGCGCTCGTCCCTGCTGGCGCCGTTCATCAAGATCCTGCCGCGCGCCGAGACGGCCGTCGTCGACGCGTACCTCGCTCCCGTCGTCCGCTCGTATCTCGACCGGGTGGGGAGGAGCCTCGTGGGAGGCCGCCTGCACGTCATGACCAGCGCCGGAGGCGTGGTGACGATGACGGCCGCGAGGCCGAAGGACATGCTTTTGAGCGGCCCCGCCGGGGGCGTCGTGGGGGCCGCGATCGCCGGCCGAAAGTCCGGGTTCACGAAGGTCATCGCCTTCGACATGGGCGGGACGAGCACCGACGTCGCCCGCTTCGACGGCGATTACGAGTACACCTTCGAGCACCAGGTCGGAGACGCCCATCTCGTGGCGCCGGCCCTGGCGATCGAGAGCGTCGCCGCGGGGGGCGGATCGATCTGCGCGTTCGAGGCCCGGCGGCTGCGGGTCGGACCGCGCAGCGCGGGCGCCAGTCCCGGTCCCGCGTGCTACGGAGCCGGCGGACCGCTGACGCTGACCGACGTCAATCTGCTCCTGGGACGCCTCGACCCCGCCCGGTTCGGCATCCCGATCGGGGAACAGGCCGCGCAGCGCGCGGCCGACCTCCTCGTGCGCGCGCTGGCGGAGGAAAGCGCGCCATCCCCCGCGCGCGAGGCGGTGCTGTCGGGGCTCGTCGACATCGCCGACGAGCGGATGGCCGACGCCATCCGGACCGTCTCGGTGCGGCGCGGCTACGACCCCGCGGACTACGCCCTCGTGGCGTTCGGCGGAGCTGGCGGCCAGCACGCGTGCGGGGTCGCCTCGCGGCTGGGGATCCCGATCGTCGTGGTGCCCGCGGATGCCGGGCTCCTCAGCGCCCTCGGTCTGCGGCACGCGGTGATCGAGCGCTTCGCGGAGGAGCAGGTGCTCGCGCCGCTCGAGACCGCCGCGAAGCACCTGGCCGCCGTGGTCGGACGTCTCGAGCGCCAGGCGATCGAGAGGGTCGCGTCGGAAGGGGTGGCGCAAAGCGAGATCGACATGCGCCGTCGCACCGTCCACCTGCGCTTCGCGGGACAGGACTCGGTGGTCGAAGTGCCGTACACGGGGGAGGCCTCCCTCGAGGAGGCGTTCGCCCGGCGCTACGCGGCGCTGTTCGGCCACCGGCCTGAGGGGCGGCCGGTCGAGATCGAGTCGATCCGTGTCGTCGCCTCGTCCCGCCCCGTCCCGGACGGCGGAGAGCGCCGGCCGCCGGCTGCCTTCGAGGCGGCCCCAGCCGGCACGAGACGCGCCCACTTCTCCGGACGATTCATCGACGTGCCGGTCTTCGATCGCGACCGGCTCGAGCCCGGGGCCCGCCTGCGCGGGCCGGCCCTCGTGTTCGAGGCGCACGCGGCCACCGTCGTCGACACAGGCTGGAGCGCTCTCGTCGACGCGGCGCTCGCCCTGGTCCTGCGCCGCGACGGGAACGCCGCGTCGTTATCCGAGTCGGCGCGTCCGGAGGCGGTCCGCCTCGAGCTGTTCACGAACCGCTTCCGCGCCATCGCCTCGGACATGGGGGAAAGGTTGAGACGCACCGCCATCTCGACGAACATCAAGGAGCGTCTCGATTTCTCCTGCGCGATCCTGGATGCCGCCGGCGAGCTGGTGGTCAACGCACCGCACATTCCCGTGCACCTCGGCGCCCTGGGTCTGTGCGTGCGCCGCCTGCGCGAAACGCTGCGGCTCGGGCCCGGAGACGTGGCGGTCACCAACCATCCCGCCTACGGAGGCTCGCACCTTCCGGACGTCACGGTCGTCACGCCCGTGTTCTCCGACGGAGCGGCGGCGGACCTGATCGGCTACGTCGCCAGCCGCGCCCACCACGCCGAGATCGGCGGCAGCCGCCCCGGCTCGATGCCGCCCGCCGCCACGACCCTCGCCGAAGAGGGGGTCGTCATCCCGCCGCTCTACCTGGTGCGGCGCGGCGAAGCGCTCTGGGACGAGATGCGTCGCCTGCTCCAGGGCCCCCCCTGGCCGTCGCGCGCGGTCGAGGACAACCTCGCCGACCTGCGCGCAGCCGTCGCGGCGAACCACGCCGGCGCCGAGGCGCTGCGCGGCCTGGCGGGCGAGCACGGCGCCGCGACGGTCGCCCTCTACATGGAGAGGCTGAAAGACCTCGCCGCGTCGAGCATAAGCGAGGCCCTGAGCGAGGTCCCGCCCGGCCGTTACGCGGCCGAGGAGAGTCTCGACGACGGCACCGTCCTGCGCGTCCTCCTCACACTCAAGGACGGCCGCGCGGCGATCGACTTCACCGGCTCGGCCGGCGTCCACCCAGGCAATCTCAACGCCACGACGGCCGTGGTGCGCAGCGTCGTCATGTACGTGCTGCGGCTGCTCCTGCGCCGGCCGCTCCCTTTGAACGAAGGGCTGATGCGCGCGGTCGATCTCACGATCCCGCGCGGCCTGCTGAACCCGGACTTCGACCTCGACCCGGGGCGCGCCCCGGCCATCGTCGGCGGCAACATCGAGACCAGCCAGCGTCTCGTGGACACGCTCCTCAAGGCGCTGGGGCTCGCGGCCTGCAGCCAGGGGACCATGAACAATGTCCTGTTCGGCGACAAGCACTTCGGCTACTACGAGACGATCTGCGGAGGCTGCGGCGCCGGGCCCGGATTCCACGGCGCCAGCGCGGTGCACAGCCACATGACCAACACGCGCATGACCGATGCGGAGATTCTGGAGCACCGCTACCCGGTGCGCGTCGAACGCTTCGCCGTGCGCCGCGGATCGGGCGGTGCGGGGCGGTACCGGGGCGGCGACGGCGCCGTCCGCGAGATCGTGTTCCTGTCGAGCGTGTCGTTGTCGGTCCTCGGCCAGCACCGCACGGTGGCACCGTACGGTCTCGCGGGAGGGGCCCCGGGACGCACCGGCGCGCAGCGACTCGTGCGCGCGAACGGCGAGGTCGTCCCGCTCGGCTCGATCGACAGCTGCGAGGCGGGCCCGGGTGACCGACTGATCGTCGAGACGCCGGGGGGAGGAGGGTACGGAGCGCCCTAGAGGGACGTCCCGGTCGAGCGGACCGGTCCGGCGTCGTCCTTCGAATCAGGGAAGAGCCGGCCCATCGCGTCGCGCAGGGCATCGAGGCGGAACGGCTTCCCGAGCAGGAGGGTCCCGGAGGTCGAGGTCAGCTCGATCAAGTTCGGTCGCGTCGTGTCGCTCGCCAGGAAGATGACCCGGCGCGCGAGCCTGGGTCTCGCGGCCTGGACCGCGTCCAGAAGCATGCGTCCCTCGAGCTGCGGCAGATCGAAGTCGGCGATCACCGCCTCGTACTCCTGGCCGCGGATCTTCGCCAGCGCCGTCTCGCCGTTGTCGGCGGTGTCGACCCGGTACCCCAGCCTCTCGAGAAGCTCGAGCACGACACTCTGCACGTCCGCCTCCGGCTCGGCGATCAGGACGCGCGGTCCGGACGGGCGGCGCACCCCCTCCCCCTTTTTTCGCGATCGGGCGGCGATCGTCTTTGTATCGCGCCCGCGCCCGGCGAGCACCTTCTTCGCCTGCTCGCCCGCCAGCGCCTCGGCGGGGGCCGCCGGCAGCTCGACGGTGAACACGGCGCCGCGTCCGGGTTTCCCGGAGGCCCGCAGCGTGCCGCCATGATCGCGCACGATCGCGAAGCAGACCGAGAGACCGAGACCAGCCCCCTGGCCGACCGCCTTGGTGGTGAAGAACGGATCGAACACGCGGCGGGCGTGCTCCGGCTGGATCCCGGGGCCGTCGTCGGTGAACGTCAGGACGACTTTCCCCCCCTTCTGCCCGCCGCCGATCCTCAGGACGCCGCGGCCGCGATGTCCGAACATCGCCTGCTGGGCGTTGGTGATCAAGTTCGTGAAGGCCACACTCAGCTGGTGGAAGTCCCCCAGGACGAGCGGCAGCTCGGGGTCGAGATCCGTCTCCACTTCGATGCGCGACGACTTGAGATCGTAGGACTTGCGCTCGAGGGTCCTGAGCAGCACCCCGCTCAGGCCGAGGAGCCTCTTCTCCGGCCTCTCCCGGCGGGCGAAGCGCAGCAGGTCGGCGACGATGCGGGCGGCGCGCTCCCCTTCCCGCACGATCACCTCGACCCCCTTGCGCAGCTTGGAGTCGAGGTCCCCCGCTTGTAGAAGTTGCCCGTAACCGAGGACCGCGCACAGCGGGTTGTTCAGCTCGTGCGCCACGCCCGACAGCAGACTGCCGAGCGCGACCATCTTCTCGTTCTGGATGACTTCCTCCTGCGTGTCGCTGATCTGCTGCAGCCGCGTCTGCAGCTCCTTGTGCAGGCGGGCGTTCCCGAGCGCCAGGGCCACGAGCGACGAGACGATCGCGGCGGTCTGGCGGTCGCGCTCGGTGTAGGGCATCTCCTGGCTCAGGCGGTTCACGTTGAGCACGCCGAGCAGCTCGCCGCGCATGGTCAGCGGACAGACGATCGCGGCCCGGATTCTTCGCAGCGACGGCACACCGCCGAACCGCCTGTCACCGGCCACATCGTCGTTGATCAGGGCCGGCTCGGCCTGCTGCGCCACCCGCCCCGCCACGCGCTCGCCGAGGGCCAGCCGAGTCGCCGTCAGGGTGTCGACCACGCTCGACGTCGAGCGCGCGATGTACAGCTCGCGGTTCTCCCCCAGGAGCATCAGGGAGGCGTCGTCGGCGCGCAGGATCTCCATCGCCGACTGAACCAGGCGGCCGTACAGCAGGTCGGGATCGAGCGTCGAGAAGATCGTGCGGCTGAGATCGAACAGCGCCGACCGCTCCAGCAGATTGCGCCGTTCGAGCGCCCTGCCGATCGAAAATTGCAGATCTTTCAGCACCACCGGCTTCTGCAGGAAGTCGAACGCTCCCATCCGCAGACTCTCGATGGCGCTCTCGAGCGTGCCGTGCGCCGTCAGGATGATGAACTGGATGTCGGGATTGATCTGCCGGATGCGCGAGATCGTCTCGAGACCGTCGATCCCCGGCATCTTCAGATCGCAGATGGCGATGTCGTACGGCGTCGTGCGGGCCTTCAGGATCGCACTCTCGCCGTCCGCCGCCACATCGACCGAGAAGCCGCTCTCGCCGAGGGCGTCCTTCAGGACAGTCCTCACCTGCGGCTCGTCGTCGACGACCAGAAGACTCGCGGGGACCGGTCCCGCCAGCAGTCGGGACTCGATCGGCATTCGGTTTCGGATTCTCCCCGGGGAAACCTCGCGTTCAGGGACGGGCGAGCGCGGTGGTGGGTATCAGTCTCCGGGCGGCTTCGGCCTCGCGGCTGCCCGGCCAGCGCTCGACGATCTCGTCCAGGATCGGGCGCGCCTCCACGTCGCGTCCGACCTTCACCAGCACCTCCGCCAGGCGGACCTTGAACAGCGGCTCGTCGGGCGTCTCCTTTGCGCCGCGCTGGAAGTAGCGCACCGCCACGTCCAGGCTGCCGGCGTCCTGCATCATCGTCCCCAGTCCCAGGAGCGCCGGCGGATATCCAGGCGAGATCGACAGCGCCTCGTGGTACAGCTCGAAGGCGCGTGGCAGGCTGCGCGTTCCTTCCTGGTACATGCGAGCCAGGACCGCCGCGACCTCGGCGTCGCGCGGCTGCGCCCGGCGCACGCCCTCTTCGATGGCGATGGCGCGCGACCAGTCGCGCTCCATGGCCAGGGCCAGGGCCGTCTCGTGGCACGCCCGCCAGTCGGCCGCGCGGCCGCACGACATGCAGGACTCCGGAGAGACCTTCTGCTGCGACGGCGAGGAACCCGCGGGTCCGGCCATCGGCCCCATCGCCATGCCGATCGAAACCGCCATCACGCTCACGAGCGCGAGGACCGCGATCCTGTTCGACTGTCGAGCGATCTGCGTCATCCGGAGCCCCCGGGCGAAAAGATAGGCTCCGCCTGGAAAAGGGCAAGCGATCACAATTTGGTGCTCCTCGCGTAGGATCCCCCCGTCCCGGCCCCACTCGGTATTTCAGGAGGTGACACAGATGCGAAGGCCCTGGTCGTCCATCATTCTGACAGCGCTGGCAGGCGTCCTCGTGGCGGGACTGGTGTTCGGGGCCCCGCCGAGCCCGGGACCGGTAGGGGCCGGTGGCCGTCCCGCCCCGGGGGTCGGTCCGGGGCTCGCCGGCCCGTCGCGGGCCCGGGAGGCCGACCTGGTGCTGCGCGGCGGTGCTATCTACACGCTGGACGCGGTCCGCTCGTGGGCCGAGTCGGTGGCGATCCGCAAGGACACCATCCTGTACGTCGGACCGGACAGCGGCGTCGGTCCGTACGTCGGCTCGCGCACGCGCGTGGTGAACCTAGAAGGGCGCATGGTCCTGCCGGCGTTCCAGGACGCGCACATCCACCCGATCAGCGGCGGCATCAGCCAGATGCAGTGCGCCCTGTACGATCTTGAAACGAAGGAGAGGTACCTGGTCGCCGTCGCCAAGTACGCGTCGGAGCACAAGGACGCCCCCTGGATCAGAGGGGACGGCTGGTCCCTCGCGGCCTTCGCGCCGACCGGGATCCCGGACAAGAGGCTGCTCGACCCGGTCGTGCCGGACAGGCCGGTCTACCTCGAATCGAGCGACGGCCACTCGGCCTGGGTCAACAGCAAGGCACTGTCGATAGCAGGGATCACGAAGGACACCCCCGATCCCCCCGGCGGGCGCATCGATCGCGACCCGCGGACAGGCGAGCCGGTCGGCAGCCTGCAGGACTCCGCCATGAATCTCGTCAGCCGCAAGGCCCCCCCTTACACCGCGCAGGAAAGACAGGACGGACTGCGCCGCGCGCTCAGACTCCTGAACGGCTTCGGCATCACCTCGTTCCAGGACGCCAGCGTCGACACCGACTCGCTCGAGACGTACCGCGCGCTCGACGAGAAGGGAGAGCTGACCGCGCGCGTCGTGGCGTCATTGTGGTGGGAGCGCGACAAGGGGGAGGAGCAGATCGCCGGCTTCCTGGAGGAGCGCCGCAAGTACACCAAGGGGCGCGTGCGCGCCACGACGATCAAGATCATGCAGGACGGCGTCATGGAGGTGCAGACCGCCGCCATGCTCGAGCCCTACAAGGGAAAGCCCGGCGCGCGCGGCCTGGAGATGGTCGAGCCCGAGGCGCTGAAGAAGTACGTCACGCGCCTCGACAAGGAAGGGTTCCAGGTCCACTTCCACGCCATCGGCGACGCCGCCATAAGGCACTGCCTCGACGCCCTCGAGGCGGCGCGCCGCGCCAACGGGGCGCGCGACAGCCGTCACCACATCTCGCACCTCGAGATCTTCAACCCCGCCGACATCCCGCGTTTCCGCGCCCTCGGCGTCGTGGCGAACTTCCAGCCGCTCTGGGCCTTCGCCGACGATTACATTGTGAAGCTCACGCTGCCGTTCCTCGAGCCCGAGCGCGCCCGATGGATCTATCCGATCGGCAGCCTCTACCGCAGCGGCGCCGTCATCGCCTTCGGCAGCGACTGGTCGGTCTCCTCCCCCAACCCGCTCGAGGAGCTCGAGGTCGCCGTCACACGCATGGGCCCGCAGGGGGAGACGAAGGAGCCGTTCATCCCGGAGGAGCGGATCGATCTCCCCGAGGCGCTGGCCGCCTTCACCATCAACGCCGCCTACGTGAACTTCCAGGACGACAAGACCGGCTCGATCGAGACGGGCAAGCACGCCGACCTCGTCGTGCTCGACCACAACCTGTTCACGATCAAGCCGGAGGCGATCTCCGACACGAAGGTCCTCCTGACGCTTCTCGACGGCCAGCCGGTGCACGGGAACTTTTCGCTCGCGGCAGCCTCGAAGTAGTCCTGCGCACCGTGGTAGACTGACCGCACACCTCAGGAGGAGCCTATGAAACCTTCCGGGCGCATTCCCTTCGTTGCGTTCCTCGTCGCAGTCTGCTGCGGAGCCACCTGGCCGGCGAACGTCCAGGTGAGCCGGGACCACTCCGGCGATCCCCAGGCCGAGACGTCGCTGGCGGCAGACCCGCGTGATCCCCAGCATCTCGTCGCGGTCTGGTGGGAAGTGACGATGTCCACCTCGGGAAGTCGGGACAAGCGCATCAATTACGCATGGACGAGGGACGGCGGCCTGACCTGGCAAAACGGGCGGCTCGACACCGACGTTTACAGCAGCGATCCGGCCATCGTCGCCGACAGTCAGGGAGACTTCTATATCGAGACCATCATGGTGTCCGATTTCCAATCAGGTTCGGGAGCGAGGATCGGCATCTTCAGGTCCACGGATGGCGGCGAATCTTTTTTCCAGACGGCCGAAGTGGCGCGGGACAATTTCATCGACAAGCCGTTCATCGCCGTGGACCCGGTCAGCGGCGCCCTCTACCTGACGTGGACGGACCTCGGCTCCGGCCCGTCCAGGGGGATCGAGCTGATTCAAATCCAGTTCGCGGCAAGTCTCGACCACGGCGCCACGTTCACCGCGCCCCGGAGCATCTCCACCGCGTTCAGCTTCGGAAGCATGGCTGTTCCTACGGTGGGTCCTGGCGGGGAGGTCTACGTCATCTGGGGTGGGGCGTTCAACGGTCGAATCTGGTTCGATCGCTCGCTCGACGGCGGCATGACCTGGCTGAAGCACGACGTCTTCGTGGCGTCCACGAATCGTGGCGAGGGCAAGGGACACTTCGGATACTTCTTCCCGGCCATCGCTGTGGACAGGAGCGCCGGCCCCTATCGCGGGCGGGTTTACGCAGTCTGGGACAACAGGCTTCCGGAAGGGGATGACATCCTGCTGGCCTGGTCGGACGATCGAGGCGACCACTGGAGCGATCCGCTCCGGGTCAATAACGACGCCCCGGGCAATGGGACTCTCCATTTTCATCAATGGGTGGTCGTCGATGAGCGCGGGCACGTCCACGTCGCCTGGGTCGATGAGCGACTGGCCTGGGACGTCCCCCTGAGGGCCGAATACATGGCTACGTCGACCAATGGGGGCGTCACGTTTGGCCCGAACATCCGCGTCTCCGACGGGGCCTACCCGCCCGCCCGGTTTGTGGGGGAATACAATCAGCCGGCGGCCGCGGGGAACCGGTTTCACGCGATCTGGGCGGACTCACGGCTGGGACATAACGAAGTCTTCACGCAGAGCGCCGACCTGGACGATTTTGACGGGGACGGCGTCCTGAACGACGGCGACCTGGACGGACAGTACGCCGACCACCGCTGCACGGGCGGAGCCACCGCGCCCTGCGACGACAACTGCCCGGGCGTCCCCAACATCGACCAGGCCGACACGGACGGCGACCTGGTCGGAGATGCGTGCGACAACTGCCCGACGACGCCGAACACGAACCAGAGCGACATCGACCGCGACGGAATCGGGGACGCCTGCGACCCGGCAGGGCCCTAAAAAGCGACGGGCAGGGCGTCCACCCGAGAGTGAACGGCCCTGCCCTGAAGTGTGCCGGGTTCGAGCCTTACGCGGCCTGACGATACGCCCGTAGTGCCTTCCGGAAGTTCGCAGCGGCCCGCTTGGCCATCTTCTCGGCCTGATTGCGATTACGACGAGCCTGCCGGAGTCTCACAGCCAACCGACGGTGTGCCTTATCGGACATTGGTCACCTCCAACGCCGCAACATAGTGCCCGTCCGAACATGAGTCCAGCCAACGGTTGTGGAAGATTCGCCGCGTCAGAAATTGTCAGTGACGCTGTTTGGCAGTGATGCGCCCGAAGCGGCTCGCCCCCCCTCACTTTGCCGAGCCCCGTCATCCGTGATAAAACCTGCTCATCTTCACAATAAGGAGGATGGATCATGCGCAAGTCGATCAACTACGCGCTGAAGATCGCGGCCCTGGCCGCCGTCATAGCGTCACTGTCGATCCTGCTGGCTCCACCTGCGCCGGCGCATACTCCGTACACGTCGGCCCTCTCGAGCCTGATGACCTCCCCCGTCTACGCGATGGGATGCCCGGACAAGGCCTGCCTCGATCGGGCCACCTGCTCCCCCGCAGCCGGGTACAAGTGCCTCCACTTCAACGGCAAGGGGTGCCGCAGCATTCTCTGCTGATAGCGATGGAGACGGAGCCGAGCGGGCCCCCTCCGCGCATCGAAGACCGGCCGGCGAACGCCTGTTTCCGCTGCGGAACGGACTACGGAAGCGTGGCGCTGCCGCGGATCGCCGGATTGCCCGTGTGCGATGGGTGCGCACGGATCCTGCGGAACCGCCCGTTCCCCGGCTGGATCAAGATCGCCTTCGGCGCGCTGATCCTCCTCGCCGTCCTCGCCTTCGTCTACAACCAGAGATTCTTCCTCGCCCACGTCGAAATGCAGCGGGGCCTCCGCGCGCTGAAGAGCGGAAACGTGGAACGGGCCGTCGCCCTGTTCGACGAGGCGGCGGAGCGCGTGCCGGACGAACCGGGGCTCCGGGCATTGTCCCTCTATTTCCGTGCGTTGCTGCTGGTCGGCCAGGAGCGCTCTGCCGAGGCGATCCCCCTCCTGAAGGAGGCGCTGGCGATCAATCCGAACGAGCCGACAATCGCGGCGGCGCTCCTCCAGGCGGAGGCCGGCCTGGCCTACGAGCAGAAGGACTACGATCGTTTCCTCGAAGTCGAGCAGACGGTGGCGAAGAAGCAGCCGGACGATCCGATCGCCGCGCTCGGCGTCGCCTCGGCGCACGCCTGCAGGTACGCCGCCACCGGCGACGAGGCCGCGAAAGACCTGGCCGAACGACAGATCGAGAGCGCCTCGAAGATGAAGGGCGCGGAGGGGCCCGAGTTCGCCGAGTACCTCGATCGGATCCGCTACCGGCTCGAGACGCGCGAGATCATCTCACGCAACGAATACGTGCGCCGATTCCCGAACGGGCGGCTCGCGAAGGACGGAGGGTAGCGCATGTTCTTCATCCCCGGCTTCCTCGTCTCGATCGCCACGTTTCCCGGGGTGATCGTGCACGAGGGGGCGCACATGCTGTTCTGCCGCCTGGGCGGCCTGGCCGTCCTCGACGTCTGCTTCTTCCGGGTCGGCAACCCGTCGGGCTACGTGATCCACGAGGAGACGGACAACTTCAACACCGCGTTCCTGGTGTCGGTCGGACCGCTCATCGTCAACTCGATCCTGTGCGTCGTCTTCTGTTTTCCCGCCTTCGTGCCGGTGCGCGTGTTCGGCCGGTCCGACCCGATCTCCTACGTCCTGCTCTGGCTCGGAATCTCGATCGGCATGCACGCCTTCCCCTCGACGCACGACGCGAAAAACGTCTGGAGGCTGGCGCGCCAGCAGGTCCGGACGCTCAAGCCTCTCGTGCTGCTCTCGTTCCCCCTGGTGGTCGCGATCTACGCCGCCAACATCCTGAGCGTTGTCTGGTTCGACTACTTCTACGGCTTCGCCCTGGGCATTCTCCTGCCGGAGTATCTCTTCCAGCACCTCGTCTGACGTTCCTTCTCGGAGCGCGAACGGCGGCATGTGGCGCGCCCGGAGGGGCTCGAACCCCCGACCACCGGATTCGAAGTCCGGTGCTCTATCCAGCTGAGCTACGGGCGCGTTAGGCATCTTTATAACACGGCGCAGGATAGCGGTTCACGTCACCTCGGCGCCACGATGGCCGAAAGTAGCCGGAGTTCATGGGGAGTTCACAGGGGGATCGGCCCTGTTGGAGCGGGCGGTACGACCGCGCGTGGCCACCCGAGACTACGACGCGCTGCCGTCACCGTGGGGAGTTACCTCGCCATCCGGTATCCGTTGTACGTGAAATCGACGATGATCGTGAAGTAAACGTCGACCGGCTCACCATTCTTCATGCCGGGCTTGTAGCGCCATTGGCGGACCGCCTCGATCGCCGACTGCTCGAACCCGCAGTCGCCGCCCGCGCCTTGCAGCACCTCGATATGCCCGATGCTGCCGTCCTTGCTGACGACCGCCTGGAGCACGACTCGCCCCAGAACTCCCTTCCCCTCGGCGGCCTTGGGGAATCGCGGCTTGACCTTGGAGCTTTTGATGATTTCAGGATTTTGGACGTTGCCGACGCCTGCTACAAACACGCCTTCGGGAGGGTCGCGCTTGGCTGGTGCCGGCGGCACCGAAGGCAACCTCGGCGCTTTCCACAGATCGGCCATTCTCTTGAAGATCGCCAGGTCGTCTCCCGACATCTTGTAGCGCACGGTGATCCTGTAACCCGGGAGAGCGATCTCGGCACGAGTCACGGCGGCCAGCTTCTCCACGAGAGCAAGCTGGTTCTGCAAAAGGATTGTCTGCGTCACACGACATCCCGAATCGTGGATTCTGATCTCGTCCGAATCGGCGATCGGAACGGACCACGGCCCTTCCTCGGTCGTTACCTGGATTGATGTGGGACGTCCCTTCGGCGAGTCCTTCACCTCGATCATGAAGACGATCTTGCGCGCGCCATCATCGGCGACCGCGAGGATTGGGATTGCCCGGACCTTGAACTCCTGCCAAGGATCCAGCTTCGGTTTGTACCAGGTGATCCTCCCGCTCTTGTCGTAGCTGACCTCGACTCCTTCCGGCACGGGAATGCCGGCCGGGGACTCGGGAGTGCTGCCCGGGAACGGAGAGGCCGCTTCAGCAGGCCGGAGGGGTTCGTCGCGACCGGCAGCACCCGCGCGAGCGGTATCCCCGAGCGGTGCCGCGCTCGCGAGAATCCCGACGATCAACAAAGGTCTGAGGGCTGGCCGCGCGTGATTTCGGCGCATGGGTTTCCAGTGCGCGATTATGCCACGTCGACCGGGCCGGGTGAAACTCTGCTCCCGTGTGCGCTTCATCCAGAAGGGAGTGCGAGCGGACGGGCAGATCAGCGTCCTCCGCCCTGGCGGGAGCGGGAGCGATCCGGCGGCGTCGCTCCGCCAGGTCCCGGGTGGGCACGGATGCGGGTCTGCGCCCCGCCTCAGTCCATCGTGCCCAGGGCGATGACCACGTCGGTGCCTTCGATCGGAGTGCCGTCCTTCAGCTGCCCGCTCAGGCTCAGGGTCAGCACCTCGCGGTCCGCCGGCGGGCGCCCGAGGGCTGATGTGATCGCCGCCACGAGCTGCCGCGTGTCGAACTTCAGCGCGAGATCCAGAAGACCGTCGGGGCCCGAGGCGGTGCAGGGCTCGCCCGTTCCCGGGGCGCCGACATCTTCGAAGTCAGTCCTGAGGGGAGCGACGCCGACCAATCTGATGGACGCCGGATCGATGTCATGTGCGTCCACGGCATCGGTCCCGAGGATCGCGGCCGGAAGCACGCCGCGACTTCCGAGGTTGAGCAAGTTCGGGCAGGACGACGGCTTGATGTCGAGCGGCACGGTCAGCGCGGGCTCCCCGAACGTCACCTCGATGCGCGGCGGGATCGTGGCGAGCTCGCCGAACGCCGAGCCGCCGGCACCGCCGCCACACTGAGGATCGCATGTGAGCTTGACGCGAAACCCGAGCCCCTTCCCGCGGAACTGCGCGAGGACCGCTGTGACATCGAAGGTGAACACCCCCGTAGGCTCGTTGTTGTCCGTCTGGAACGTCGCGTTCGGAGTCGTGGGGCGATCGTAATCCTCGACCGACACGGCGAGGTCCGCGGCATAGTAGGACAACTCGTGGGTGTCCGGTGGCACAGGGTCGGAGATAGTCCCCCTGGTCTCCGTCAGGACCAGCGTGGCTTTCTGCACGGACGTTTCGAACGCGGGGATCTGGAACTCGGCGAATCCCCGGCGGAATTCCAGGAGGTTCAATTGCCACCAGGTGGACTCTATCAGTCCTCCTACCGGGGCCGGTTCGAGGAGGCCGATTTGCGGCAGATAGCGGATGCTGCCCGTCACCTGGGGCAGGAGGACGACATCCTGGGCGTGTGCGTGGACGGCGGCGATCGCCGTCATCGTGAGAGCGGCGATCGCCGCGATCGGGAAACGGTGAGTCATCGGGATCCCTCCTTAGCGTGGGAATTTCGGATTGCTGAAATGTACCCAACGCCGTCGCCGCCCGCGCCGCGATCTGCAACGAAATGCGGTGGGAAGACCGCGTCCGCCCGTTCGCTTGCTTCAGGTATTCACCCGATCTCCCATCCGGTCGGCGCCTCCTGGTGTGCCGACCAGCCCTTCTCCACAACGAGCTGGTGCCCGGCCAATTTTCGGGTAGACTAACGGGCACTCGGAAACACAGCCGCCGTCGCAGGGCCAGGCCCCGGCGGCACCTTCTGCGACCGCGGCACACCGCTTCGCGTTCGCCGATACGTCAGGACAGGGCGCCCCATCCCCATGGCCGGCGAACGTCCGCGTCAACCAGGACTCAACCGGCAATCCCCAGGCGGAGTCCTCGCTCGCCGTGGATCCGCGGGATCCGCACCATCTGGTCGCCGTTTTCTGGGAGGCGATCAGCTACGACCCCGCAAACCCGGGGAATCGGCAGAAGCGCCTGAACTGGGCCTGGAGCCGGGACGGCGGGCTGACCTGGCAGAGCCGGCGCTTCGAGAATGACCTCTACAGCAGCGATCCCTCCATCGTCGCCGACCGTGACGGAAATTTTTATATCGAGGCAATCCTCACCCCCGACGTCCATTTGGACGTGGGATCGAGCATCGGGGTCCTCAAATCCACCGACGGTGGGGAGACGTTCGTCAAGACGGCCGATATCGGCCTCAACCGATCCATGGACAAGCCGTACATGACGATCGATCCGGCCACCGGCGCTCTCTACGTGGTCTTCACGCAGAGCATCGACCTGGACGATTTCGACGAGGACGGCATCCTGAACGACGGCGATCTGGACGGACAGTACGCCGATCACCCATGCACGGGCGGAGCCACCGCGCACTGCGACGACAACTGCCCGGGCACGCCCAACGGCGACCAGCGCGACACGGATCAGGACGGGATCGGGGACGCTTGCGACGATTGACCGCGGGGAGGCCGCAATCCTCCGCGATCGGCGCCGGAGTTCACCTGGGGTCAACGACGGTTCCCGGCGAGACGTTCTTGTAGATCCCGATGACCCGGTCGAGAAGCCTCAGGGCGTCGACCTTCTTCCGCTGGAAGGAGTTGCGGCCGATGATCGAGCCGAAGCCGCCTCCATCGTGGATGCTGCGGACCTCGTTGAGCACGGTGTCGTCGGACTCGGCCGGGCCTCCGGAAAAGATGACGATTCGGCGGCCGTTGAAGGCGCACTGGACTACGTGACGCACCCGTTCGGGGACGGTCTCCACCGGAATCTTTTCCTTCAAGTAGACCTTGCGGGCGGCCTCCTGCTCGATGTGCGCGGAGGGAAGCTTGACCTTGATGATGTGCGCTCCGAGCTGGGCGGCGATCTGGGCGGCGTAGCCGGTGACGTCGATGGCGGTCTCCCCTTCCTTGCTCAGGCCCGAGCCGCGCGGGTAGGACCAGACTACGACGACCAGCCCGTGGCGCTTGGCCTCCTCGGCGTAGGCCCGGATCCGGCCGTACATCTCCAGACGATGCGACGAGCCGGGATAGATCGTGTAGCCGATGGCCGAGCAGCCCAGACGCAGGGCGTCGCCGACGCTGCCGGTCATCGCCTGGTCGGGGTCCCTTTCGTCCCCGAGGGCGTCGTGGTTGTTGACCTTCAGGATGAGCGGAATCTGCCCTGCGAAGTCGCGCGCCGCCGCCTCGAGGAAGCCGAGCGGCGCGGCGTAGGCATTGCAGCCGGCCTCGATCGCCAGCTCGAAGTGATAGCGGGGGTCGTAGGCGGGGGGGTTCGGCGCGAAGCTGCGCGCCGGGCCATGCTCGAACCCCTGGTCGACCGGCAGGATCACCAGCTTGCCGGTGCCGCCGAGCTTGCCGTGGTTGAGCAGCCGGGAGAGGTTGGCCAGGGTGCCGGGGTTGTCACTGCCGTACCAGCTCAGGATCTCTCGGACTCGTTCGGTCACGTCGCTCTCCTCACTCCATGAATGATTCGTACAGGGCCACTTCAGCCGCGCTGCCGATGACGAGCGGCGTGCGTTGATGAATGGTCCGTGCCGGGATGTCGAGAATCCGGCCGGTTCCGGTGCTGGCGCGCCCGCCCGCCTGCTCAACGATCATCGCCATCGGGGCGCACTCGTACATGAGCCGGAGCTTGCCGTCGGGATGGGCGGCGTCCACCGGGTAGAAATAGATCCCTCCATTGATCAGGCTGCGGTGCACGTCTCCGACCAGGGCCCCGATGTAGCGCAGCGAATACGGTCGCCGGGTCGCAGGGTCCGGCGCGGTCACATGCTCGACGTAGCGGCGCACGCCTGGCGACCAGCGGTTGAGGTTGCCGAGATTGGCGCTATAGAACATACCGCGCTCGGGGCACTTCATCGCCTCGTGTGTCAGGACGAAGGCGCCCCGTTCCTCGTCGAGCGTGAAGCCGTGCGCGCCGGCGCCGGCGGTGTAGACCATCATCGTGCTCGGACCATACAGGATGTAGCCCGCGGCGACCTGCTCCGAACCTTTGCGGAGCAGATCATGCGCCGGATCGATCGGGCCGGCGGCGGACTTTCGATAGATCCCGAAGATTGTCCCCATCGGAGCATCGATGTCGGTGTTCGACGAGCCGTCGAGCGGATCGGCGCACAGGACGTAGCGCCCCTCCCGGCCGGCAAGAGCCCGCGGCTCCTTGAGCTCTTCGGACACGATCGCGCCCACCAGTCCGGTCGATCCGACCGCTTCCAGAACGGCCTCGTCGGCCAGGACATCGAGCTTCTTCTGGGTGTCGCCGGTGGCGTTGATCTCGCCGCCCGCTTGCAACCCCAGGCTTCCCGAAAGAGCGGCGCGCCGCACCACGAGTGTCAGGCGCCTGCCGCACTCCCCCATCTGCCTCAGGAGCGTCACCAGGTCGACCGTCAGCGCCGGGGTGCTCCGGCCCTCATCCTCGAAATGATCGCTCAGGGTCTTCGGCGCCATCGCTCCCTCTATGCCACGGGATCTTCGCGGCTCCGCGTCCCTCTCGGCTGCGACGGCTCTTCGCCGCGGCACGGGTCGCGCAGGAACAGGGGGATATTATAGAGCGCCGGGCCCGACAGCACGCGTTCCCGGCTCACATGTTCATGGATGAGGCGTAGGTGTGCCAGCCGATCGCCTTCGGCACCGCCTTCGCCTTACTCCGACGCGAGCGCCTGCAGGACGTCCACGCGCGAAGCACGCGCCGCCGGCACCAGGGAGGCGACCACGGCCGCGCCCATGAGAACGGTGGCTGCGCCGAGGACCGGCAGCACGCCCGGCATGCGCGCGGTCTCGAAGTAGCTTTCCGCGATGCGGGCGAGCAGATAGCCGCCGGCAACGCCGGCGACGATCCCTGTCGCGGCGATCTGCGCGCCCTCCAGGAGGACGCGCGTCAGCAGCTGCCGCGGCGTGGAGCCGATCGCCAGCCGCACGCCGAATTCGCGCGTCCGCGCGCTCACCGAAAACGCGAGCACCCCGGCGATGCCGACGACCGCGATGAGCAGCGCGGTGCCGGCGAATCCGGTGAACACGAACGCGTTCAGCCGCTCCGGAGCGAGCACCTGGGCGCGGACATCCTCCAGCGTGGTGAGGCGTTCCACGGCCTGATCGGCGGAAAGGTCGCGGAGGGTGCGCGTCACGGCCGGCACGAGCGTGTACGGATCCCCGGCGGCGCGGACGAACAGGCGGGTGGCATAGCGCCCCTGCCAGGCCGGCTGGTAAACCGTCAGGGCCGGAGCCTGCACGACGTTTTCGTCGTCAACGTCCGCCACGACGCCGACGATGCGGAGGGGTGGCGCCTTGGCGAAGAGCGGGTCGGTCCACCACACGCGTCGGTTCAGTGCATCGCCGTTCGGAAACAGCCGCTGTGCGACGCTCTGACTGACGATCGCCACGGGCTCGCTGGCGTCACGGTCCGCATCCGTAAAGTCGCGGCCCGCGAGGAGCGGAACTCCGAGCACGGCAAAGAACCGCGGCGAGATGAGCCGCATTCGCCCGGTCGGGTTGTCCTCGCCATCCGCGGGGTGGTAGCCCTCCACGGCAAACTGCCACTTGAGGCCCGAGCTGGGGTCGCGCCAGGGCACGACCATCCCGGCCGCGACCCCCTGCACGCCCGGCAGGGTTTCGATCCGCCGGATCGCTTCCTGAAAGAAGGTCATCGCCGAGGCGCCGCCGACGCCCGGCGCCGAGGGTGGCACGTCGATCGCCAGCACGTGTCGCATGTCGTAGCCCGTGTTCGCCGTCTGCAGCACCGTGAGCGCGACGACCAGCATGCCGGCGCCGGCAAGCAGCACGAACGAACAGGCGATCTGAGTCGTCGCAAACATCCGCAGACGGCGGTTGGTGCCAGGAGTGATCCGGGCGCTGCCGCTGGCCAGCCTGAAGCCTGCCGTTGCCGTGGACGAGGGAAGACGTGGAACGTACGCGAGCAGCACGGCCGCGGCCATGGCCAGCCCCGCACCGACCAGGAGCACGCTGTGATCCACGGTGGCGTCGAGCGCACGAATGGAGAAACGCGAGGCATAGCGGGCGACCGCGGTCACAAAGGGATCCGCCAGCATCAGTCCCAGCACGGCGCCGGCCCCGCAGAGCAGGAGACTCTCGGCGAGCAGGGTGCGGCGGAGCGCGCCATGACCGGCGCCCAGGGCGGCGCGCAGAGCGAGCTCTCCCTCCCGGCGCACCGAGCGGGCCAGAATCAGGTTCGCGACGTTCGAGCACGCTATGACGAAGACGACAGCGGCCGCGGCAAGCAGGACGAGAAGGATGGTCCGTGCGGACGACGCGAGCTGATCGCGAAGCGTCGTGATCCGGAGCTGAACGTGCGCCGACTTGGCGTACGCCTCGGGGTGTTCGTGCATGATCGCCGCGTGCAGGGCGGTCAGCTCCGTTCGCGCCGCCTCGAGCGTGGCGCCCGGTGCCAGGCGGCCGAACAGCTCGGTCATCCGGTGGGAGCGGTCGGTCACCATCGTCGCCCCGAGGTGATGCGGGCTGGTCACGACGTTCGCGATGATCTGCGTCTCGGCCGGATAGGGCAGCGACGGCTCGAGGACGCCGACGACGGTGGCGGTGCCCGGACCGAGCCGGATCGTCTTGCCAATCACCCCCGGGTTGCTGTTGAGCGTGGAGCTCCAGAAACGGTGTGTAAGGACCGCCGCACCCGCCGCCTTGGGACCGTCGTCGCCGGCGTTCAGCAGGCGGCCGAGCACAGGCCGGAGCCCCATGACGTCGAAGAACGACCCGTTGACGACGCCGGCCGTCACCACACGAGGCTCGGCGCCGAATCCGATCATCGTGAAGTCGACCGTGGAGAAATCGCCGAACGCGGCAATCGTCTTGGCACCGGACTTGAGATCGATAATTTCCGGCATGGAGAAGGTCATGTTCTCGGTGCCGACGCCCGGAGCGCTCTGGCGGATGTAGATCAGGCGATCGGCGTCGCGATTGACCAGCGGAACGAGCAGCACGGCCCGCACCACGCTGAAAATCGCCGCGTTGGCCCCGATGCCCAGAGCGAGCGTCACGACCACCGTGACAGTCAGGCCCTTGGCTCGCATGAGAGAGCGCAGGGCGAACCGGATGTCCCGCCCGAAGGCCCAGGCCGCCTCGAGCCAGCGTGACCGCCAGACACGCCGAACGGCGTCGCGAGTGGGAGTGACGCTCCGCCCCGCCTTGCCCCGAATCTTGTCGTCGAGTTTGTCCAGCATGTCAGGCTGCATGCAGCAACGCACAGCAGGTTGCATGCCACGTGGCACTACAGGATAAGGGATGAAACAGCAATGAGTTACAGTCAGGGCACCTTCAGGCGTCCGTTCGATGCTGGGACATGAACGTCCGGATCCGGACAGCATCAAGAAGTTCTGGAAAGGCGAGACCGATTCGTGGAAGAAGAATCACCTTCCCGATCCGAAGGACACGTCCATTGTGAAGATCGACAAATGGGATGCGGTTCTCTACGACATGAAGACCCCCGATGGCAGCAATACGCACATCCGCAGCGAATGGGTCGACCTGGGAACCTGGATAGACGTCCACATCTCGGTGACGACCGCCGAGCCCATCGACGCCGCCCGAGCCAAAGCGATGAGCGTCCTCAAGAGCATCCGCATCACGGAAGCTTCCTAGAGTCGACAGCACATTTTCGGTGGTAGACTGGCCCGAACCCCAAAACTCACCGCGTCCGGCCTCCGGATGACCGGACTCTGGAGGAACCGATGCGACAGGGCAGACGCCTTCCCCTCCTCACGTACCTCGTGGCAGTCTTTGCGTTCGCCGATACGACAGGACAGGGCGCCGAATCCGCGTGGCCGGCGAACGTCCGCGTCAACCAGGACCACATCGGCAATCAGCAGGCGGAGACTTCTCTCGCCGTGGACCCGAACGATCCGCTCCACCTCGTCACGGTCTTCTGGGAGGTGATCTCCGTTGATCCGCAGAATCCCGGGAACCGGCAGAAGCGCCTGAACTGGGCCTGGACCCGGGACGGTGGACAGACCTGGCAGAGCCGGCGATTCGAGAACGACGTCTACAGCAGCGACCCCTCCATCAAGGCGGACCGGCAGGGGAACTTCTACATCGAGACGATCCTCGTGCCGCACTTTCGCGACCAGACGGATGTCAGCATCGGAATTCTCAAGTCCACCGACGGAGGGGAGACATTCGTCAAGACCGCCGATATCGGGCTCAACCGGTCCATGGACAAGCCTTACATGACGATCGATCCGGTCTCCGATGCGCTCTTCGTGTTCTGGAACGATTTCTCTCGCACGCGCGGGCCGAACTCCTGGCGGATTTTCTTCGCTGCAAGCACGGATCACGGCGCCACGTTCTCGACACCCCATCAGATCTCGGCCGAGAGCGCCTTCGGGGGCTTTGCGACGGCCGCCGTAGGAATCGAGGGCGAAGTCTACGCAACGTGGGCGACCATCTACCATGCGCAGAGGATCTGGTTCGCTCGATCCCTGGACGGCGGTCGAACGTGGCCGACCACCGATCGACACGTCACGGATACTCCTGCGGGCGGAGTCCGCCAGTTCGACGCTGTCGGCTGGCCCACCGTCGCCGTGGATCGAAGCGGCGGCCCGCATCACGGTCGGGTCTACGTCGCCTGGACGAGATCCACCTCTTTGATCGGCTCGGTCGAGCTGGCGTGGTCCGACGATCGCGGTGATCACTGGAGCCCATCCGTCCGCGTGGACGATGTCAAGCTCTCGGGCGACTCCCACAGTCTGGCCTGGGTGGTCGTCGACGGCGAGGGTCGAGTGTGCGTCACCTACCGTCTGCTTCGGCCGGACGCCGCCGGCAGCCTCCGCGCGGAATACCTGGCCTTCTCGACGGACGGGGGGGTGACCTTCGGCCCGAGCGTCCGCATCTCCGACGGCATCTACCCCAACCGCCTATTCAACGGAGACTACGACGAGCCGGTCGCCGTGGGGAACAGACTGCACGCCATATGGGCCGATGCGCGCTTCGGAGACAACGACGTCTTCACGCAGAATGTCGACCTGGACGATTTCGACGAGGACGGAATCCTGAACGACGGCGACCTGGACGGACAGTACGCGGACCACCCCTGCACTGGCGGCGCGACCGCGCACTGCGACGACAACTGTCCGGGCGTGCCGAACCCGGATCAGCGCGACAGCGATCTGGACGGGATCGGGGACGCCTGCGACGGGGCGCCGTGATAGCAACTTTCGCGGCAGCCTGCGATGTCGAACGCCGGTCGAGCATCGCAAAGCACGCCAGAGATCTCGTCCATCCCCCGCGTCGTCGTCAGCGGCGCGACCCACGCGTCTCGCCACCGCCGGTTGACCAGGCGGACCTGAGCCTCGACTCTCTGCGCTGATACAAGCAATCCAACTTGTATTCAGGGTATACAAGCCCGAAAACTTGTAACCCTGCGGCATTGACACTCGCGCACGGCGGGGGGTACAAACCGTGGCATGAGTCCTCCGACAACCCGATAGACACCCGCGCGCGGATGCGCATCGAGGTCTGCCATGAGCCCCACATGGCGATGGTCCGTTGTTCTCTGTCTCGCTTTGCTCGGAATCGTTCCCCTGCAGGCCCAGCCGCTGCAGCTCCACTTCATGGACGTCGGCCAGGGGGACGGTGCGGTGCTGATCGCCCCCGACGGCCAGTTCGTGCTGTTCGATGACGGGCTTCTCAACAATTGCGACAAGCCGGTCGGTTATCTGCGTGGCCTCGGCATCGACCACGTCGACTACCACATCGCCAGCCACTACCACAGCGATCACATCGGCTGCGCCGGGGAGGTCCTGGGACGGTTTCCGCTGACCACGGCGGCCATCGACAGGGGCGGGAGCTACCCTTCCTCGACGTACGCCTTGTACGCCGACGCGGTGAAGGACAAGAGGCGGACCGGGCAGGCCGGCCAGAGAATCGTGCTGGGCGCCGGCTCGGCGCGGCCCGTCACGATCGAAATCGTCGCGCTCGACGGCAATGGTCAGTCCACGAGCAACGAGAACGACCTGAGCCTCGTTGCGGTGGTGCATTACGGCCGGTTCGATGCCGTCATGGGGGGCGACCTGAGCGGGTTCAAGGCCCAGGACTACCTGGACATCGAATCGTCCGTCGCTTCGAAGGTCGGCCAGGTCGAGGTCTACAAGGTCAATCACCATTGCAGCGCCTACAGCACCAACGACACCTGGCTGGAGACGATCAAACCGCGGGTCGGGATCATCTCCGTGGGGAAGAAGAACCGCTACGGTCACCCGGCGCCGGACTGCCTCGAGCGGCTGCACGACAAGGGGGTCGTCACGTACTGGACGGAGACGGGCGCGGGGGCGGAGCCCGAGCCCGACCGGGACTTCGTCGCGGGCAACATCGTGGTGACGACCGACGGCGAGGCGACGTTCACCGTGACGTCCGACCACGCCGATCCTCGGACGTACTCGCTCTGGGGCGCGCCGGACGGGAGTTCGACCACGGGCTTCCAGTACGCCTGGAGCGTAGCCAGCGACATCTATCACTACGCGCAGTGCCGCTACGTGAGCAGCATCAGCCCGGCGAACCTGCAACAGGGGGGGCAGCCGCCGGCAGGAAAGCAGCTGCACAGCGGCTGCCCGAAGTAGACCGCGCCCCTATGGCCCGGTGACGCTGACGAGGCTCGCGAGCTCGGGGGCCCCGGACAGCGACTGCTCGAGCACGATGCCGATGCCCGGCGCGTAGACCTTCAGGTCGTAGGATCCGGGCTCGATCCGCGTCGCCTCGAGAGTCTTCAGCGTGTTACGCAGCTTGCCGTACGGCACGGTGACGGTCCCTCCCCGCTCGACGACCCAGGCGGTGTCCTCGGCCTGCCCTGCAAGAAACTCCTGCCGGTAGGCGTCCGGGATCTGAGGATTCGCCTCCATGATGAGTCCGGGCTCGGCATCGTTGACCCCGGCCATCCACGACCCGGACGTGTCGGTCTTCCCGTTCGCGAGAAACGCCGTGGTGTCCTCGCCGAGATACCAGACATTCCCCTGCTTGTCCTGGGCGTAGAAGTCGAACGTCTTCTCGAGCAGCGTGCCGTTGTGGGTGGAGACGTCGCTCACCATCCTCGCGGTGATCCCTTCGATGACCCTCGTCTGATCGGTGACGACCACCGTGTCGACCTGACTTTGGCCGTCCTTGATCCCTTCGTAGACCAGCGTTCTGCCGACCGGGAGCGGGAAGTAAGGGTTGTCGATCACTGAAACGAAATTCGCCGGGTCGAGCACCGGCTCGTAGTCGGTGCCGGATGCTGGCGCGCTCGAAGCGCGCGTGGCAGCCGCGATCGCTCCGGTCATGGATATCGCCGCCAATACGGTGAGCAGCTTTTTCATCATCGGAACCCTCCTTTTATTTGGCCGAAGGATTCTCCACCCGGACTGCGGAGAATTCAAGGAATCGGCGACGATTGCGCAGAACCCCTCTTGCCGGTCCGATGTTCCGGTGATACAAGGGTCGCAGGTTTCAACCCCCGTTTTGCTGGGACGGGCCTCTTGCCGGTGGTGCCGCCGGCGGCGCAGTCTCGCCGGATGCTCCTCGGCACCTCCGACGAGCCGTTCAACGCCGAGACTGGAGGAACGCGCCATGCGCAGGTCGATCCGTTACAGCGTGCGTCTGCTGGTTCTCATCGCCGTAGTCGCGTCGTTCCAACTGCTCGCGCCTCCCGCGCACGGCCCGGCGACGCCTTACCTGTCGGCCCTTTCGGTCGTCGTCCCGGCGCCGACTCTTGCAGCGGGCTGTCCGGACAAGCAGTGCATCAACAACAAGTGCCAGCACGTCGTCGGCTGGGCGTGCGGCTCTGTCCTTCCGGGCAATTTCTGCGAGCGCACCATCCAGTGCACCTAGAGCTCGACTTCGTGTGATTGGCCAGGGCCGGCGGCACCGCCGGCCCTGGTCTTCTCTTCCGGCTGCGCTTGCCGGGGCGCTCATCGAGACCTAACTTTCCCCCGTGCGCATCCGCTCTCAGTCCCATCTTCGTTTCGCCTGGGCGTTCGCGATCTTCTGGAACCTGGTGTCGGCTCCCGCGACCTTCCTGGGCGCCGTGCCGGCGATCCGTCAGGGGAAGGCGGTCGCGTGGATCGCCCTGATCTTCCCGTTCGCCGGGGCGGCGCTGCTCATCTGGGCCGTCAACCTGAGCCTGCGCTTCTGGCGGTTCGGCGTGTCCTGGCTGGAGATGGAGACTGCGACGGCGACGCTCGGCGGGCCGCTGCGCGCCCGGATCGCTGCGAACCGCCTGCCGGAGGACAGCACAGTCCACCTGACGCTCACCTGCATCAACAAGGTCGTCAGCGGTTCGGGGGACAGCCGCTCGACCTGGGAGAAGGTCGTGTGGCAGGAGGAGCAGACGGTGGGCCGCGAGAGGCTCGAGCCGGGCCCCGACGGCGAGAACATCCCGGTGTCGTTCCGTCTGCCGTTCGACGCGCCGCCGACCCGAAGCGACAATCCGAACGATCGCGTCGTCTGGCGCCTGGAGGCGAGCGCCCCTCTCGCCGGCGTCGATTACGACGAGCAGTTCGAGATCCCTGTCGCCCCGGCCCCGCCCGGAACGATTCCGGAAGCCGAAGCGCGGACGACGTCCTCCCGCGCCCCCGCGCGGCCGGAGACTTCGGGTATCCTCGTCGAGCCGGTCCCCGAAGGGGGGACGCGCTTCGTGCTCCCCCGCTGCAGGAACATCAAGGCCATCCTGGTGACCGCCCTGTTCTCGGGCATCTTCTGCGGCGCCGCCGCCCTCTTCTTCGTCCTGGTTCCATGGGATCTGCACAGGAACCCGTTCGGGGTCTTCGTCGGCGGCGTGATCGGTGTCGTCCTCGTGCCGTTCACGCTCTTGATGGTGCTGATCACGCTCTACACCATCTTCCTCCGCACCAGCGTCGTGGCGGGCCCCACGGGTCTGGCGCTCAACAGCAGTCTTCTCGGTCTGACCTGGTCCAGCGCGACCCCCACCCGGGAGATCGGCGACATCACGCTGAAGGTCGGCATGCAGGTCGGGACGACCCCCTATTACGATTTGAAGATCGCGCGCGCTACAGGCCGGCCGCTGACGATTTCGACCATGCTGCGCGACAAGCGCGAGGCGGAATGGCTGGCGGCGGAGATCAAGCGCTCGCTGCGCTGACGCCGCCCGATTTCCTGCGCCCCCGGCCGTGAATTCCCTTTCCTTTCGGAGCCACGGGGTATAGATTCCCAGGATGTCGACACCCCGCGTGCGCTGCCCGGAGTTCCTGCCGGGGTTCACCTGGATCAACACGCGCAGGCCTTTGAGCGTGGCCTCGGATCTGCGCGGCCGCGTGGCGGTCCTCGACTTCTGGACTTACTGCTGCATCAACTGCATGCACGTCCTGCCCGTGCTGAAACGCGTCGAAGAGCGCTTCGCGAAGGATCCGGTCGTCGTCATCGGCGTCCACTCCGCGAAGTTCATCTCGGAAAAAGACCCGCAGAACATCCGCCGCGCCGTGCAGCGATACGGCATCGTCCACCCGGTCCTGGTCGACAAGGATCACGACATCTGGGAGCGCTTCGCCGTGCACGCCTGGCCGACGATCGTCCTCGTCGATCCGGCCGGGTACGTCGCGGACACGCTGTCGGGTGAAATCGAGGAGGACGACCTGGTCTCGAAGATCGAGGCGCTCCTCGAGGAGGGGCGGCGCAAGGGGATCCTGGTCGAGGGGCGGCCGGACACGGTACCCGACCCCGACACGGACCGGTCCTTCCTGCGCTTCCCGGGGAAGGTGCACGTGGCGAAGGACCGTCTGTTCATCTCCGACAGCGGGCACAACCGCCTCATCGTCGCCGATCTCGAGGGGCGCGTGCAGGCGATCGTCGGCGAGGGGGGCGCCGGGGCGCACGACGGTCCGGCGGGGGAGGCGTCGTTCCACAACCCGCAGGGGATGACCTCGGACGACAAGCACCTGTACGTCGCGGACACCGGCAACCACCTGCTGCGCGGTGTCGATCTCTCGACTCTCGAGGTGACCACGCTGGCGGGTACGGGCCAAAAGGGCAGGGAGCCGGGCCCGTTCGATCCGGCGGTGCCGAGGAGCGTGGCGCTGCGCTCCCCCTGGGCGCTGCTGCGCATCGGACGGCAGCTCCTGATCGCCATGGCGGGCAGCCACCAGATCTGGGTGTACGACACCGACAAGCACCTCATCGGGCCGTGGGCCGGCAGCGGGCGGGAGGACCACGTCGACGGCCCCGTGGCCGAGGCGGCCCTTGCGCAGCCGAGCGGCCTGGCCCAGGCGGGGCGCTACATCCTGATCGCCGACAGCGAGATCAGCAGCGTGCGCGTCATCGACCTGGAGGACTCGACGGTGAAGACGATCGTGGGGCGCGGTCTGTTCGAGTTCGGTGACGAAGTGGGACCGCCCGACAAAGTGCTGCTGCAGCACCCGCTCGACATCGCCGTCGGCGCGGGGACGATCTACGTCGCCGACTCCTACAACAACAAGATCAAAGCCATCGCCTTCGGCTCGATGGAGACGAAGACACTCTTCGGCGACGGCGATCCGGGCACCCTGCACGAGCCGGGCGGTCTGGCCGTGGACGGCGACACCGTCTTCATCGCCGACACCAACAACCATCGCGTCCTGCGCGGCGATCCCCGGACGGGCGGCCTGAAAGAGGTCACCCTTTCGGGCGAGTAGGGCCGGCGGCGCCGGACTCCACCACGAGCAGCGTCAGATCGTCCTCGGGCGGCCGCCCCCCGGCGTGCTTCCGCGTCTGCTCCATCGCCGACTCGACGGCCTGCTCGATCGAGCCGCGCCCCTCGGTGAGGACGCGGACCAGCCGGTCCCGCCCGAACTCGTTCCCGGACGGATCGCGCACTTCGTACAATCCGTCGGAATAGATCGCCAGGCGATCGCCAGGCGCGAACGGGACCGTCGCGTTCGGCTGCCGCCCCAGGTCGATCCCGTACGACAGCAGGGGCGTCGTCGCCGACAGGAGTCGCGGCGCGGTGCCGGGCTTCCAGAGGGCCGCCGGAGGGTGGCCGGCGTTGAGGTAGTGCAGCTCCCGGCCGGGCACGTCCAGGATCCCGAAGAAGGCGGTCACCACACGGCTGGCGTTGAGCGGGGCGAGGATGTCGAGGACGGCGCGCGCGGCGGGGATCAGATCGATCCGCCCCTGCCCCATCATCTCCTGAAGCCCGCGGCCGATGGCCGTCTTGATCATGCCGACCAGCAGGGCCGCCGCGACACCGTGACCGGCGACGTCGGCGACGATCAGGAACAGGCGGTCGCCGGCGAGCGGGACGATGTCGTACAGGTCTCCACCCAGGCTCTCGGTCGACACCCAGGCCGAGGCGGCCCGCACCGTTCCAAAATTCTTCGGCAGCCCCTGCGGCAGGAGGGCCCGCTGGAACCGGCGCGCCCGCTCCAGATCCTCGGTTAATCTGTGGATGAGATCGTCGCGCTCCTCCGCGAGGCGCTGCATGTCGAGACACCAGGAGACGAGCGAGGTCAGGACCGTCTTGGAGAACGGCTTGGTGATGAAATAAAAGGCGCGCTCCTCGATCGCCTTGACCAGCTTGTCGTCCAGGTCGGTCACCGAGCCCGTGACCAGGATGACCTCCGTGCGCGGGCGCAGCGAGCGGATGGCGCGCGTCACCTCGAACCCGTCGAGCCCGGGCATGCGCACGTCGACGATGGCGACGTCGTACGGCTCGCGCTTGATCGCCTCGATCGCCTCCTCCCCGGAAGCGCAGCCGAGCACGTGGTGGCGCGGAGACAGGATGCGCTCGACCGTCCGCAGCATGGCCGGATCGTCATCCACGACCAGGACGCGCGCCGAGCGGGGCTTCACGGGGCGTCCACGCGTGGGGCCGGGCCCTCGGGCGCCTGCGGCTCCGGCTGAGGCCGCGCCGGGCGCGCGCCGCTCCTGTCCCCCGCCACCGGCAGGACCACGCTGACCGTCGTGCCGCGCCCCGGCTGGCTGTCCACGGTCATCCCGCCGTCGCTCTCCCACAGGATCGAACGACAGATCGCCAGCCCCAGACCGAACCCTTCCTGCTTGGTGGTGTAGAACGGCTCATGGATCCGCTTCAGTTCCTCCGACGTGATACCGGCGCCGGTGTCGGCGATGCGCACCTCCACGCGCGCGCCGAGGTGGCGTGCCTGCACCTTCAGGCGCCCGCCGGCCGGCATGGCGTCGAGGGCGTTGGTGAAGAGGTTGAGGAACACCTGCTCGAGCCCTCCGAGACTAGCCGAGACCTCCGGCAGCCCGTCCGGGATCTTCATCTCCAGCGTGACACCGGCCCGCTTGACCCGCGCTCCGAGGATCGCCAGCGTCCCCTCCAGGGCCTTCGACAGGGAGGCGCTGCCGGTCGGACGGCTCTCCGAGCGTGCCAGCTGCAGCATGCCGTCGAAGATCCTCTGGCAGATCTGCGCCGACTGCTCGATCTGCGCCAGGTCCTGTGCGAGCACGTCCGGCTTGGAGGTCCCGGTCGAGAGCTCCTCGCGCGCCTGCTGGGCGAGCGGCAGGATGGCGCCGATGGCGTTCTTGACGTCGTGCGAGATGGCCCGCGCCAGGTCGGCCATGGCGTGCTTCTTCTCCGCCTCGAGGATCCGCTCCTCCATCGACAGGGCGCGCCGCGCGTTGTGGATGACCGAGGCCAGGTGCCGGACGACGCGCTCGACACCCGCCGCCTCGGGCAGGGCGAGGGCCCCCGGCCGGCGCGCCGCGATCTTCAGGAGACCGAGCAACTCCCCGTCGTGCTGCAGGGGAGCCCAGAGGATCGTCCCTTCGGAGGGCTCGGCGCCCCGGCCACCCCAGCGCAGAAGACGCGCCAGCGCCTCGTGGTCGCGGGAGCCGTCGTCGCGCGCTCCCGCTCCCGGCTCGTGGGGCGCCCCTTTCCTCGCGCGGGCGAACGAGACCCAGCGGATCGCCGTCGCGCGCTGCAGCGTTCCGCGCAGCTCGCGGGGCACGCGGATCCTGCGCCCGATCCGGTCGCTCTTTCGCTTGGCCCAGGCGATCTGCTCGGCGTGCAGCACCAGCCGCGCCGCGTCCTCCTCGGCGATGAGGATGGCGCTGCTGTGGTCGTATCGCGTCAGCGTCCTGAGGCCGTGCAGGATCTGGTAGAACAGGTCCTTGGGGCGCAGCTCGCGGACCGTCTTGTCCTTGATCTGATCGACGACGTGGTTGACGCGCCGCTCCTCGCGCAGCGCCGCTTCGTGCGCCACCTTGCGGCAGAGGCGCGCCAGGAAGCGTCCTTCGCCCGGCTCGAACGTCCCCTTGCGGCGGCGCAGCGCCATCAGCCCCGCGGCCCGACCGCCGATCAGGATCGGCGCCATGATCTCGTTGCGCGGCAGCTCGGGGCGCTTCAGATCGAGGAAGGCGTTGGCGGTCGCATCATCCCACCCCTTCCCGACTTCACCCCAGCCCAGGGTCACGAGCTCGCCCGAGACCGGCCTGCGGAGGATGACGGCCCCGGCGTCGGCCTCGAGCTCGCGCACGATCCGGCCGAGGGCATACTTGTAGATCTTCGCGGCCTCCTCGATGCGCTCGAGCTGCGAGCCGATCTCGTTCTGGAACCGCTCGCGATCTGCCGTCGTGCCGGGCACACCATTCCTCTCGACTTGATGCAGGGGAAGAATTCGACCTCCGGCCGCCGGCCGAAGTCTCAGACGCTTCAGGCGCCCCCGTAGCCTATCTGGACCTTGGATCCGTCGACGATCACCGGGACCGATCGGTCCCCCTTGGAGACTTTCAACATTTCCGAGAGGAGTGTCCGGTCCTGCAGGACGTTGAGGTATTGAACTTCGTACCCGTCCTTGACGTAGGCCTCACGGGCCGCGGTGGTGTAGGGTCAGGTGTCCTTGCCGAAGATCCGCACGGTCTTGGCCATGTCGGGGACCTCCTACGAAGGGGGTTGGTGAGCCGTGGAGGACTCGAACCTCCGACCCGCTGATTAAGAGTCAGCTGCTCTACCGACTGAGCTAACGGCCCACTTCACGTGAAACGATCTGGGGTGAGTGATGGGACTCGAACCCACGACAACCGGGGCCACAACCCGGGGCTCTACCACCTGAGCTACACTCACCGCATCTTGTCGCGATCGCTCGTCCCGGGGTCTTCGCAAGGGGGACGGATGGCGCGCCTGAGGGGATTCGAACCCCTGACCCACGGCTTAGAAGGCCGTTGCTCTGTCCCCTGAGCTACAGGCGCGTCGATC
>Ga0137397_10000048_pt1 | contig 71173 bp, 57 predicted proteins | sample czorhiz116metaG_FD_106658 | JGI IMG/M metagenome (GOLD analysis project Ga0137397, IMG submission 106658) | Vadose zone soil microbial communities from Angelo Coast Range Reserve, California, USA - czorhiz1.16 metaG | ecosystem: Environmental > Terrestrial > Soil > Vadose zone | place: USA... | reverse complement strand
GAGTCGATTTTAAGTGCGGCCAAACTCCAAGGAACAACTTGTGGGTAATTGCAAGAATCGCCGGACGTTATCATCCCAAAATCGCCACAGCTCATCGAATCGCCTCATTGGAATTTTCGATGAGCCACGGCCAGTTCTGGACCTTTCACCGGCCTGGGTTTTGCAACAGTCTCTGAAAAGGAGGGGCGGCTGCGCCGCAAAGAAGAAGAACCCGTTCCGAAATGGCGCAGACGGGGTGGTCAGGACCGATGAGTGTTTCAGGAATGCTTTCTTAAGATTCCGCGAAACTGACCACCCCGTCCGCGCCGTCAGCAGTGGCTTCGCAGCATTTTATTAATGGCGCGTCCACCCCTCCTTTTCAGAGGGTGTTGCAAAACCCTCGAATGTGAGGGGATCTAGCCACAAAAGGCACAAGAAGCACAAAATTCTTGTGCCTTTTGTGCCTCTTGTGGCTCGTTCCCGTTCTTACTCCAGGTTTTGCAACATTCTCTTTCAAGGGAAATACTTTTCTCGCCAGTGATTAGTGATTTGTCATTTTCCAATTAATCATTAACCACTAATCAATTTTCAGGCTTCATCCGGATCTCGCTTAATCAGCAAGCAGCGCTTCCAGAGCGGCTTCCAACTCGCTTCGTGTGTGATCATCCCCCGCCTTCGCGGCCTCGGTGATTCCCGTCCGAAACGTTTTCTCGGCTTCGTGCCGCCGGCCTACCTTCTGGTACAACTGCCCGAGCTGGTAATAGGTCGCCACGTAACCGGGGTCGTTTTTCTTCACAGTCTCGAATTCCCGCAGCGCATCGTCGTTCTGGCCGAGTTTCACGTACTCGAGCGCGATAGCATACCGGGAGAACGAGTCGTTCGGATTCTCTTCAAGAAAGCCTTTTAATATGTCGATACGCGACATCGGCACCTCGGGGATGAAAAATCTCAGCCAGGATCTCGACACCATCGATGAGCCGCGGGCCGGAGCGGTTGAAGTATGAAGAGCCGTCGACCGCATACACCCGGTTATTCCGCACGGCCGGCAGGTCTTCCCATCCCGCAAAGAATTTCGTACGGTGATATTCCTCAACGGTGCGATCGAGGGAGAACCCGCAAGGCATCAGCACAACGATTTCCGGTTTCGCCGCGACGATCCTTTCCGGAGCGATCCGCTCGGACTTCAAGCCCGTCTTTCCAAGCACTTCATATCCGCCGGCGATTTCCACCATCTCCGGCACCCAGTGCCCGCCCGAGAATGGCGGATCGAGCCACTCCATCGCAAAGACCGCGGGCCGGGAACGCCCGGCGACGCGCTCCCGTACACGATCGAGCCGCTGTCGCAACTCGTGAACCTTCTTTTCCGCCGCCTGCTGCCGGCCGGTCAGGTCGCCCACGAGCAATATCGTGTCAAGAACGTCATTGAGAGTATTCGGCTCGAGAGAAACGATGCGCGACTTCCCCTCGAGCACGCGCGCCGCGCGTTGCACGTCCTTGTAGGACACGGCGCAGACATCGCACAGTTCCTGGGTGATGATGAGGTCCGGCTTCAGGGCTTCAAGCAGGTCTTCCTTCAGCCGGTAGATGCTGCCGTGGCGTCCGATGTTGGAAGAGACATGATGATCGATCTCCAGGCTGCTCAACCGGTTGTGATCGATGATGCTTTCGGTGATCCGGGGCTTGGAGGCGGCTTCCTCTGGAAAGTCGCATTCGTGAGTAACCGCCGCGATCTGGTCGCCCAGATCGAGCGCGTAGAGGATCTCGGTGCTGCTGGGCAGAAGCGAACAGATCTTCATATCTCCGCCCATTTTCCGTGGCCTTCCCAGACACGCAGAGTAAACGGAAAGGCAAGCCGGTCTTTCAGTTTCACGCTGAGAAGCTCGCAGATGTTTTCGACCGAGGGATATTCGAGAAAGTCGTTCCAGGAACGGTGATCGTAGCAGCCCAGCACTTCGCGCAGGGATTGCTTCAAGTCCGCGAAATCGATGACCATTCCACGTTTCGGCTGGCCTTCGACCGCGACCTCAACTTTATAGGTATGGCCGTGCAGAGTTCCACACTTGGAATGGCCCGGCAGGAAATGGGCGCAATCCATGTATTCAGTCACACCAATCCTCATGGTGTGAAGAATAACACACATGGAAAGTGCACCTTTGTGGGCAGCCTTCGCCGCCCCCAAATGTAAGTATTAAGTGCCTTTTACCGTTTCTTGGTAAAATCCAGAGGCAACGGAAGTACGGTTTCGCCTCCGCTGGGAGCAATCTTTGCTTCGAGTTCCTCGATCTGGAGCGCCAGTTCGAATCCTTCTTTTTTCGTCAACGGGTTCATCCTTTTTACCCTCCAAAATTAGCAGTGTCGGTGGTGGTGATGCTGACTGGAGAACCGAGGGGCATTACGGTTTCCCCTCCGCTGGGAGCAAGACGTGCTTCCAACTCCTCGATCTGAAACTCGAGCGTGGTATCCTGCCTTTCGTTTCGGACCGACTCCACGGTTTTAGCTCTCCTCAGCAACAAGTTCGTTTAGCTTTATGCACTGGGGTCGAGGGGTTGTAAAGGGAAAACTTTGAAAAGTGCACGTTTCTAACGGGTTTGCGCCAATGGCAGACGGATTTATATGTCTTCAGGCCCGCAAATAAAGCCCATAACCGCGGAAGCCGCTACCACTAATGGGTTTGCCAGATAGGCATCGCCCTCTCCCATGCGGCCCGGCATGTTGCGATTGGTTGCGGAAATAGCCGTCTGGCCCTTTTGGGGGCCTCCGGGGCCGGCATTGATGCACGCGCCGCACCCCGGCTCATTGATCATTTGCACCCCTGCGGCCAGGAGGGTTTCGTGAATGCCCCGGCGCAGTGCCTCATCCCGGACCCGCTCGGAGCCATATTGAATAAAGGTGGGAACCCGAACTTTTCGTCCTTTTAATATGTCGGCATACATGGCTACGGACGTCAGATCGCCGGCGGTGCACGAGCCTGCATACGCGAGATCGATCCGAGTGCCGCGAACCTTGTCGAGCGGCAAGCCGTTTCCGGGATGTCCGGGCGCAGCTACGAGAGTTTGCACCGTTTCGAGACTCAACTCGATCGTTTCATCCACCGTCGAGTCCGGGTCCGCATACACCAGCATCCTTTCGACCCGATTGCGAGCAAGACCGCGGCGTTCCACAAGATATTGGATCATTGGTTCGGTTGGTTCCATGATCGCGGTCAAGGCATTGCATTCCACCGCCATGTTGGAAAGCACCGCCTGCTCTTCAAACGAGAACTGCGCGAGGCCCGGCCCGGCAAACTCCATGACCTTGCCTGTGAAAACGCCGCTTGTTTTACCCTGATGAGCCAGGTGCAGGATGACGTCCTTGGCCGTGCACGAGGGCGCGAGAATCCCTGTCAGACGAATGCGGATGGTTCCCGGCACGCGGCCCGCAACTTCGTTGTGTTCCCAGACGCAGGCAATCTCCGTATTGCCGATACCGTAGGCCAGGCAATTCAGCGCGCCGGCCGAACAGGTATGGGAATCCGTTCCGAGAATGACCTGGCCGGGGAGCGCGATTTCCTCCCGAACGACCGTGTGGCAAATGCCCGTGCTGCCGCCGGCCGAAGTGGCGTGATATTGAATGCCGGTTTCTTCAGCAATGCGCTTCTGGCCTTCGCGAAGATCCTTAATTCCGGCAAGCGCTTCGCTGGTGATTCCCGGAAGATTGCCGGCCAGCGTGAGGTGATCGGGAAACGTGTGGATTGAAGCCGGGTTTTTTACTTTCGGAGGTCTGCCCAGAGCAGCGCGAATCATGGCATCGGCCGGTGCTGTCGTGTAGTCGTGGGAGAAGGCCGCGTCAGTCCGGATGAAACCGGCATCACCCGGCTTCACCGCTCCGTGCCGTGTATTCATGTGCCGGGCCAGGATTTTTTCAGCAACGGTCATGGCGCGTGGCGGTGTTTCGATAGGACGATCCTTTTCGCGGCCTTCCGAACGCGCTTCCATGAATCGGAAGAAACCGCCGTACCGCACGATGCCCCTGGAGAGGTCGTCGAAGCCGCCGGTCAGTTCATCGACATCCACACGGGCGCCGGCGGCAAGCCGCTTCGCGAGCGGGAAACTCGTCACCGGAAACATGCCGTTATTGATGAGATTCTGACGGTGGATCGGCGCGATGCTTGGTGCAAAGACGATGCCGATTCCCGCATAAAGCAGGGCCAGCGCCGCCACCTCGCGCGACGAACCTTCGCCCCAGCCCTCTCCGGCGAGAATCATTCCGAACCCGCCTTTGCGGATATCGCCGGGTTCGACCATTCCGCCACCGCCCAGTGAGCGCAGGACGAGTGTGCCCAGTCGATCGTCGTAGTAATAACAGTCGGGATTGGCTTTGATGATGGCGTCCGTGGAGACGTGGCTGTAAAGCGCTGAAACCGGAGGCTCCGGATCCAGCGTCTCTCCGCGGAACTGTTTTTTCAGGACGGCCGGATCGGAAGTGAGATACAGCGGACGGCCGGCGAGCTGGATCGCGTGTACGAATCCGTGGGCGTCAACAAAAACGTCAACATTACCGACCTTCCGGTTCGAAACCATACACTATGATGGTACCACCGCTACTTTTTCTTCAGCTCCTCCATCGCAGCAATGATCAATCCCTTCGACTCCTCAATTTGCTCCATGACGAGCCGCACATCCATGGCTGGAAACTGAGGTTGCCGCTGGCTGCGGCAGTAAACGCCGTGCTGGCCCACGAGCGTGAGCGCGTCTGTCAGAATATCGAGCGCCGTGGCCAAACCGCCGCGGACCTGACCCATTTGGAATTCGTAACGCTCTCTGGCTTCGCGGTAGTGCTCGAGCACGTGGGGACTCCTTTTCTGGTTATTTCAGGGTGGGAACTGGCCGCCAATGACTCGAATTACGCGAACGGACGCATCAAACGATTTCTTGTGGGCCCGTTCGCGTAATTCGCGTCATTGGCGGCCAAGTTCCCGTCCTATAGCCTACAACTGATATTCCTGGAAGCGTTCGGCAAGATCGACGAGGGTCTTTAAACCAAACCCAATGGCGCCGGCCTCGTAATATTTCCACTCCTTATCGCGGAGGAATGGCCCGGCGATATCGAGGTGGGCCCAGGGCGTTGTTTCGGGCACGAACTCCTGCAGGAATAATCCGGCCGTGAGGGCGCCGGCGACGGGTCCGCCGACATTGTTAAGGTCCGCGTACGGCGTCTTCAAAAGTTCCTTATATTCTTCCGGAAGCGGCAGTTCCCAGTACGACTCACCGTGATTCTGGCCCGACTGAATGACAGCCTCGATGAGTTTGTCGTTATTGCCCATGACGCCTGCCACGCTCAAACCGAGAGCCCGCACAACGGCGCCCGTCAATGTTGCGATATCCAGAATGTGCGTTGCCTTTTCTTCCCCGGCGAGGTAGAGGCCGTCGGTAAGAATCAAACGGCCTTCCGCGTCAGTATTGTCCACCATGATGGATTTGCCGTTCTTCGCGTAGAAGATGTCGCCCGGGCGTTGGGCGTTTGCGTCGGGAAAGTTTTCGGCGGTTGGGACAATGCCGGTCACGTTCACATTTGGCTTTAACTTGCCGATAGCCCTCATGGCATACAACACGGCCGCGCCGCCCGACATGTCGCCTTTCATTTCGAACATTTTGTCGGCCGGCTTCAGCGAGATGCCGCCTGTATCGAACGTTATGCCTTTGCCGACAAACCCAAGATGTCCTTTGGCCTTCTTCGCGCGGTAGCTGAGACGGATCATCCGCGGTGGATGCGAGCTTCCACGGCCAACCTGGATGAGACCGTTATAGCCCTCCTTCTCGAGCCTCTTTTCATCCCAGACTTTCACGTCGAGACCGGCATCTTTTGCAATCTTGCGAGCGGCCTCAGCGAGATATTCGGGCGTCGCAACCGACCCGGGCTCGTTGATCATGTCGCGCGCCTCGTTGATCGCTTCGGACACAATCGTGTACCGGCTGACTTTTTGCCGATTCTGCTGTTCGTGCGCTTTAAGCGCGACGATCTGAAACTGGACCTTGTCGAGATCGGATTTCTCTTTCTTGTAACGATCGAACGTGTAGCTGCCGAGGATGGCGCCTTCTACCGCTTTTCCCACAAAGGGCGCCGCGTCGTCCGTGTTCATAAGAACGGATACGCGATTGAGACCATGGTTTTTTGCCAGGCGGATGGAGCGCGCGATAAATATCTTCACGTTCTCCCACAGGTTGTAGCTGGTGCTCAACGCGGTCGAAAAAACCGCGAGATTTCGCGCCGGCCCTCGCGAGTCCAGTGACGTAAAGTACTCGGTCTTGAGATGCTTGTCCTGGAAGTCGCGCTCCACGCGGCGGACGGTTTCCCCGAGCGGCGAACCGCCAAGGTCGTGAAAACTGATTTGTGAATCCAGGATAACAACAACCAAGTCCGTGTTTATCTGCGCTGGCCGGTCGTACACGAGCTGGATCTTCATGCAGGTCTCCTCGTATCGAATGTAGCATTCACCCTGACGGCGGTCTATGAACGTGAATGCCGTGGAAAAGGGGGAAAAGAAACCACAAGAAGCCAAAAGCGCAAGAACACCGAAGGATTTTTGTGTTTGTGCTTTATCGTGGCTACGCCCCGAGTTGTTTCCAATCGAAACATCTGTACCGAACGCTGCCGCGAATCGTTACAGTTTGTCCCGGCACTGAAACCCCGGTCCTTCGAGGTGTCTTGCTCCTAATCCTTCATTTTCAGACTTTTGCAGAAATATTTCAATTTATCGTCGACTTGGCAGTCGTCATGCACCGTTTCGGGACGCGCAGAGGAAAAACGAAGGAACTCCGAGAAGCATTCATATTTACGATAAACGGCTTTTTTTCTCTCCCTCGCCCACTCCTCTCATAGGCGCGAAAGGCGGTTTCAGTTGGTCCGCTCCCAACGAAACCGCCTCTTTTTTTTGCTTCAGGACCTGAGTTGGGCGTTGTTCGCGGCATTTTGGGCAACATGCGATCAAAGCCTCCGCTGCTGCTGGGTGATGCGGCGATAGAAAAACCTTCCGGACTTCGTGAATACCTCGGCGAGCTGAAGAAGAGCGATTCCATTTCCGGTTATCACTATATTCCGCCGCGCGAGCCGCAGTTCGTCGATTTTCCAACCTCGCTCGACCCGCGCCTGAAGCAGGTCCTGGACGAGCGCGGCATAAGCCGGTTGTTTTCCCATCAAGGAAAAGCGTTCGAGCTGGCGAGAGGCGGCAGGAACGTTGTGGTCGTCACGCCGACGGCTTCGGGGAAATCGCTCTGCTACAACCTCCCGGTCCTATCACGGATCCTGGAGAATCCGGAGGCGAGGGCACTCTACCTCTATCCCACGAAGGCGCTTACCTACGATCAACTCAACGACCTCATGCAGTGGGCAAATGCGCTGGGCGCGAATAAAGAAGTCGGCGTCTACTCTTATGACGGCGACACGCCGCAGGACGCGCGGTCGGCCGTTCGGCGTCGAGGCCACATCATCCTCAGCAACCCGGACATGCTTCACAAGGGGATTCTGCCGCACCATACCAAGTGGACGAAGTTATTCGAGAACCTGGAATTCATCGTACTGGATGAACTGCATACGTATCGGGGTGTTTTCGGAAGCCACGTGGCGAATCTTTTCCGGCGGCTTGCCCGGATTTGCGGATTTTACGGAAGCAAGCCGCAGTTCATCTGCACTTCCGCAACGATTGCAAACCCGCGCGACCTCGCTGAAAAACTGACAGACCGGCCCTTCGAGCTCATTTGCGAAAACGGAGCCGGTGAAAGCGAGAAGCACGTTTTCTTCTACAACCCGCCCGTCGTGAATCGTCAGCTCGGGATTCGCCGATCTTATGTCCAGGAAGCGCAGCACATCGGAACGGCGTTTCTCAAACGCAACATCTCGACGATTGTGTTTGCCAACAGCCGGCTCATCACGGAAATTCTGGTTCGATATTTGAAGGATTCGCTCGAGACGGGTCCGGTGCCGAACGATGTTGTGATGGGCTACCGCGGCGGCTATCTTCCCAACGAACGCCGCCAGATCGAACGCGGCTTGCGCGACGGCAGGATTCGCGGCGTGGTTGCGACCAATGCGCTGGAACTTGGCATCGATATCGGGAGCCTCGACGTCTCGGTGCTTGCCGGCTATCCGGGGACGGTCGCCTCAACCTGGCAGCGCATGGGGCGCGCGGGCAGGCGGAGCGGAATGTCGGTGTCGGTGCTGGTGGCTTCCAGCACCCCGCTGGATCAATTCATCGTCAACCATCCGGAGTATTTCCTGGGCCAGCCTCCGGAAACGGGACTCATCAATCCGGACAATATCCACATTCTGATCAGCCACCTGCAATGCGCAACGTTCGAGCTTCCGTTTGGCTCCGGCGAATCGTTCGGCGGCCACGATGTTTCCGAGATCCTGGAATTCCTCCGCGAGCGCGGCTTCATTCATCGCGCCGGCAACAAATGGCACTGGACCAGCGATTCCTATCCGGCGGACTCGATTTCTCTGCGCAGTATCAGCTCGGATAATTTTGTTGTTGTTGAAACGACCGGGGAGTCCCGCATCATTGGCGAAGTCGATTACACGAGCGCATTTTCCACGCTCCATGAGAAGGCGATCTATCTCCATCAGGGCCGGCAATACTATGTGCATCAGCTCGACATTCCGGAGCGGCGCGCTTACGTGAAGCAGGTGGATTCGGATTACTTCACCGATGCGATTACCTACACCAAAGTCAAGATCCTCGAGGCCACGGAAACGGAGGCGGAGCACAACCACGGCGAAGTCCACGTTGCGCATCAGGTGGTGGGATTCAAGAAGCTCAAGTTTTTCACGATGGAGAATGTCGGCTCGGGCGATCTGAATCTGCCGACGCAGGAGATGCATACGACATCGTATTGGGTGACCATACCGCGGGATGTTTTCGAGTCGCTGCCATTTTCGCCGGCAGAGCGGTTGAACGGACTGTATGGGCTGGCGTACGCGCTGGCGCATCTTTCGTGCGTTTTCCTGATGTGTGACCGCCGGGATCTGGGCTCGGCCGTTGACACCGGCGTGGACAGCGCCATGTTTCATCCCACGATCTTCATCTACGATAACTTTCCCGGCGGTATCGGTCTGAGCCGGCCGCTGTACGAGATTCGCGGTCGCGTCTTCGCTGCCACACGCCAGCTCATCCGGTCTTGTGGCTGCGATGATGGCTGCCCGTCGTGCGTGGGGCCGACGATCAAAGCAAAGGAAGTGGCTCTTGCCATCATCGACTCTCTGAACCATGCCTGATTTTGCGGTACAGCTACAATTCCTGCGAAACCGTTGGAACAAGCAGTCCATGGAATCCACAATCGCCGTCGCAGACTTTCTTCCGCCGGGTGATGTGGAGTCCACTGCGCTCGGCTCACACTACGCGGTCCGCGGGCTTTATCCTCATGATTATTTCCATGGAAAGGTGCGCCTCAGCCGTTTCTCGACCGCAGATCTCGAATGCCTGATGTTGCTGATGAAAGAGAACGGAACTGTTCCCTCCCGCGATCGAATCGTATTTCTCGATACCGAAACAACGGGCCTTCAAGGCGGCGCGGGCATGTGTCCTTTCCTGGTCGGGCTCGGCTGCTTCGTCGGCGACGAGTTCCACATGCTCCAATACTTCATCCGCGACTTCGATGAAGAGCCGTCGATGCTGTACGCTCTCGGGGAGCGACTCTCGTCGTTCGAGCTTATCGTCACATACAACGGCGCGGCATTCGACATCCCGCTGCTCGAAACGCGATTCACACTCGCGCGGCTGGACAGCCCGTTTCAAAGCCTGTCGCACCTGGATCTTCTGTTCACGGCCCGGCGCCTGTGGAGAAACGGCCACGGCAGTTGCCGGCTGACCGCGCTGGAACGCGAAATGCTTTCGTTCTTTCGCGGCCCGGACGTTCCCGGGTCGATGATCCCGCGGGTGTATTTCGATTATCTTCAACACCGGTCCAGTTCCCCGCTGAATAGCGTCTTCACGCACAACGTGCACGACGTCGTTTCTCTTGCTGCGCTCACGCTTCATGCCTGCGATCGCGTCACGCTCGAGCCCGCCCCGCTGGATGATGCCCTGGACCTCTACTCGCTCGGCCGAATATTGCAGAATTCCAGAGACTGGCGCCGTTCAATCCATCTTTACGAGATGGCGTTGGCGGGCGGCCTTGCCGAACCGGTGCGGAAAAAGGCCCTCGAGGACCTTTGTGTGGTGTACCGTCGGGCCGGCGATCACGAACGCTCGCGCGATATCTGCAATCAGCTCATGGCGTATCCGGATTTCAGCATGACGGGTTACGAAGGCGCCGCTATTTACCACGAACGGGTTCAGGGCGATCTCGAGACTGCGATCCGCGTCCTGGAAGAAGGCATCGCTCGCTCCGAAAGCAGACGCTGGAACGTGTTGCTGAAAGCCCGGTGGAACCGGCTCCAGCAGAAGGTGATTCGATATGAGTGAAGCGAAAAAACACAAAGAGATCTGACCAATGCTCAATTCCCGATTCTTATCCGACAATCGGATGAGAATTGGGAATTGAGCATTGGTCAGATCTCTCGTGTTTTCCCTATCCGGTCATGGGACTCTTCGTAAACAGTTCCACGATGTAGTCCGTCAGGCAATCGTAGAGAAGCTTCTGGAAGGTCCAGGAGAACTGGGTGCTTTGAATGTCTCTTTCGGAGAACGTGATCCGATATTCCGGAGAGAGCACGTTCGGGATCTTCGATCGGATGCTGAGCTCAACACCCGCATCCTTTTCGCTGGCGGAAAATTCGAAGAACGGGTGTTCGTACTTCTGGAGTTCTTCGGTCACCCTCTCCAGCGCGCTCATCGTGGCCGATCCTTTTTCAGGATCATGACCAGGATCCACGTGAACAGACCCAGCGTGGCGAGTACCGATCCGATGGCGAGCGTCCACTGAATCGCGCCCACGAGGATTCTCATCTCACACCGTCTTGTCTTCCGAATAGCAGAGGTCTTCGATCGGGCACTCGGCGCACTTTGGCCGCAGTGCGGTGCATTTGGCCCGGCCGTGATGAATGAGCAGATGCGCCAGCAGAATCCATTTTTCGATCGGCACCTGCCGCATCAAGTCCTGCTCGATCTTGTCCGGCCGCGTTTCCCTGGAGAGATCCAGCCGGCGTGACAGACGCTGCACATGCGTATCCACGACCACGCCTTCGGCTTTCCCGAATGCGACACCCAGCACCACGTTTGCCGTTTTCCGCGCAACCCCGGAAAGTTTTAACAACTCTTCCATGGTGTCCGGCACTTTGCCCTGATGCTCATCTGCAATCACCCTGGCGGCTGCCTTGATGCTTCTGGCTTTGTTTCGGAAAAATCCGCTCGAGTGGATCATCGATTCCAGTTCCGGCGTGTCCGCATTGGCGAACCCCTCGGCGGTCCTGTACTTGCGAAAGAGCGCGGGTGTGATGATATTCACCATTTTGTCCGTGCTTTGAGCGGACAGAATGGTGGCAACCAGAAGCTGAAGGGGGTTCTCGTGATCGAGCGCACACTTCGCGTCGGGATAAGCCGCTTCGAGCCGCTCGATAATCCGCGCAACGCGGAGAAACTTAGTCTTTCGAGGAGCCGGACTTGCCAGGCTTGCCGGGCTTGTCGGACTTTTCAGACCGGGACGGGCTGTCTTTTTTGCCGGCTTTCTCCGTGGCCGGCTTGTCGGTGCTTCCTTCCTTGCTGCCATTCGAGGAGGTCTCTTTCGATTCTGCTTTTGCGTTTTCCGGCGAAGACTTCCGGGCATAGTCCGTCACGTACCAGCCGGTTCCCTTGAACTGAAAACCCGAGGCCGAGATCAGTTTGGTCAGCGAGCCTCCGCATCCCTCATGCTTCTTCAGGGGTTTGTCGGAGAACCTCTGGATGACCTCGATCGTTTTGCCGCATTTGGCACATTCGTATTCATAGATGGGCATGCCGCTTTAATAACATGGAACTGTATCGGCGGTCTATGACCGCCGACGCTCATAGAGCGCCGCTACAGTCTGTTCCCCAACTGCCCATCGTGTATCCATAGGTAACAAAACGCCCGGTTGCCGAAGTGAGACCCCTTCATGTTTTCAAAAAGTTAGTGTGGTATGCGGATTGCCCCTCGGGGTCTTCATGAACAGGCTCAAGGTCTTGATCGTCGAGGACGACGGTGCGATGGCACGAATGTGTGCCAGGCTGATCCAGCGGCGTGGGCATTCGGCCCTGGTTGCATGCTCCTCTCACGATGCGCTGTCCATTGTGCGAACGGTCCGCGATGTCGATGTGGTGATTTCCGATATCCAGATGCCGGAGATCAGCGGCATCCAGCTTCTCGAGCGGCTGAGGGCCATTGACGGCACGCTTCCCATTATTCTGATGACCGGTTACGGCAATGTCCTTACACCAACTCAGGCCGTCGCGCTTGGGGCTACTGACTACATTACAAAGCCCTTCGATTCCGAAACGCTTCTGGGGAGCGTCGAGCGGGCGTTTCGGATGCGCGCCTAAATAGCCTATACTGTCATAGTGTTAGACGAAATTCGCTCGATTCTCATCAAGATCGGGGAAGACCCTACCCGAAACGGTCTGATCAACACGCCAAAGCGAGTCGACCAGGCCCTGCGTTTCCTGACCAGCGGATACCGCATGAATCCGGAACAACTGTTGAACGGGGCGTTGTTCGATGTCGCATACGATGAAATGGTCATCGTGAAGGACATCGAGATGTTCAGCCTCTGCGAACACCACCTGCTTCCGTTCTTCGGCAAATGTCATGTCGCCTATATTCCGAACGGCCGCATCATCGGGTTGAGCAAGATTCCGCGCCTGGTGGATATGTACGCGCGGCGGCTTCAGGTGCAGGAACGTCTGACCATGCAGGTTGCCGAAACGATCAACGAAAAGATCAATCCGAAGGGCGTTGCCGTCGTGGTCGAGGCGCAGCATTTGTGCATGATCATGCGCGGCGTTGAAAAGCAGCACTCCGTCGCAGTGACCAGTTCCATGCTCGGCGCCTTCAAAGACAATCAGAACACTCGAAACGAATTCCTCAATCTGGTCAAACAGTAGCTGATAAGCGGTTCACAGCAGCGGCGCAATCCGCTCCGCCAGCATTTTTTTAATATCCGGCGATACCGGTCCGACACCGGTTTTCAGCGCGCGATTGACCGCGCGCGCCAGTTCAACGTTGCGGAGGCGGGTAGAAGTTGCGCTGAGAGAAAACGCTGCATACAACGCTACTGCCTGTTTGAATGAATCGTCTGTGGCTAGCCACTCCCGCAGTAGCGGTTCGACGCTTGAAGACGACGCGATATTGGTCGCAGCGTTGTCGCTACGAATGCGTCCTGCTCGCGCTGCCTCGAGTAACAGTGGAGCGAGACTATCATCCGCCAGCTCGCCCAGGCCGTAGGCGGCCCCTTCTCGCGATCCACGGGTGGGCGCATTTTGCATCGCGTCGAGCAGATCGTCCCGCGCCGCCGCGCCTGCGATTCGTGCCATGGCAACACCCGCGTAAGACTCGCCACTGTAACCAGGAGTGGACCACAGAATGTCACGGACGACCGTGTAGCCGGACCTGTCGCGCAAGCAACCCAACAGGAATGCAGTAAGCCAGGCGGGAGCCCGGCCTTCCTGGAACGTGTGTATCAGTATTCCGGCCGCTGCTGTGTCAGGTGGCCGCTTGAGTAACTCCGCAGCAACGTCCTTCCAGGCATAATCGCTCGTCAACGCGAGGTTAACAAGATCGCTCGCACTGGAGTCAGCGGGGATTCGGTGTGTCCACATAAATGCGCTCCGATCTGCCAGCAGGCAGGCGAACGGTATTTTCATTCTACGTCCAGGCGAGCCCTGGTAGTTTGGCAACCCGCCTGCAGTAATTCGCAGGAGGTCCTGATGAAGTACGTAATGGTTTGGCTGCTGGGCGGGCTACTGGTTGCCGGTTCTTCGGGCACGGCGTTCGCTCAGGAGAACAAAGACAAGGGTGTCAAAGAAGACGTAAAAGAGGCGGGAAAAGCTACCGGACGGGCTGCCAAGAAGTCCGGCAAGGCGATCAAAAAAGGAACGAAAAAGGTTGTGCATGCAGGCGCCAAGAAAACTCGCCAGGGCGCGGGCGCGGTGGAAGAAAAGACGGAGAAAAAGTAGGCCGATCCACCATTTCTAAAGTCACAAAGGCACGAAGGCACAAAGAAAGGCCGCAAATAAAAGTTCTCAATGCGGCCTTTCTTTGTGCCTTCGTGCCTTTGTGTCACCCTGTGACTTTAGCCCGCGTTCAATTTCCAGGCCTCGCCGAAACCTCGTGAGGGTCGTCAAATTCCACATGGTTTGTCCGGGCGCAGACCTGGGATCCATGGGGGGTTAGTATGAGTTTCAGATCCACACTGTTCGTTGTCATTGCTCTGATCACCTTCGGAATTCCGGCGCACGCCCAGTTGAATTCAGGTGGCGCCAGTAATTCGATTTTCGTAAATGGCGAAGCGGAGGTTCGCGTCGTGCCGGATGAAGTCATGTTGACGCTGGGTGTCGAGACGTTTGACAAGGTTCTCAAGGTATCCAAGAAGCTGAACGACGAACGCATCGCGAAGACGATTGCCGCCGCGAAGAGCCACGGCGTCGCGGCAGAACATATCCAGACGGATTACATCGGAATCGAGCCGCGCTACCAGAACTATGACGTCTCCAACACGCTGCTCGGCTACGTCGTTCGCAAGACGGTAGTGATCCGGCTGAAGGACCTCGCGAAGTTCGAAGAACTACTCTCGGATGCGCTCGAAGCGGGTGTCACCCATGTTCATGGCGTGGAGTTTCGCACCACGGAGTTGAGAAAGTACAGAGACGAAGCCCGCAAGCTCGCTCTGAAAGCCGCGCAGGAAAAGGCTGAACTCCTCGCCGGTGAGGCCGGCAGGAAAGTGGGCAAGGCGCTGTCCATCGGCGAATCGTCGTTCGGGTACTGGTCGAGTTACGGTACATGGTGGAATCGTTACGGGTCGGGAGTCATGCAAAATGTCGTGCAAAACATGGGTGGAACATCCGTCAGCACCGACAACACCCTTGCACCCGGCCAGATCGCGATCCGAGCGACCGTGAACACGACCTTCGTCCTCGACTAGATACTTGCCTCAAATGACTGATCACTGATGGCCACTGGCCATCAGTGATCAGTCATTTAAGGGAATCCGTTTGTCGAATCCCACCACTACCCGGAACCGCGGGCCAACCGAAAGGCCATCCATCGTTTCTAATTCGCAAAGGGCGAGGTGACGCAATGAAACGATGGCAGCAGGCCTTGCGCGCATTGGCGCGGCGGCCACAGTTCGCGACCGCTGTGGTTCTGATTCTTGCATCCGGCATTGCGGCCAACACGGCGGTATTCTCCATCGTCGACGCGGTGGTATTGAAACCGCTGCCTTACCCGGATCCTGATCGGCTCGTCACGGTTCTGGAAGCCAGTTCTGCCGCCCGCAACCAGGAAAGTCTGATCGCGCCGCCGCGGCTCGAAGATTGGAATCGACTGAATCGAACATTCGATGCCATTGCCGGGAGCTATGGTGAAAACGTTACCGACACCAGCGGCGACGAGCCTGAGCGGCTCGCCGGCCGGCGCGTTTCTCCCCGATACTTCGACGTGTTCAAAACGAAGCCCGTGATGGGCAGAACCTTCACGGGTGACGAAGAAGTCTTCGGAGGTCCGGCAGCCGCCGTCATCAGCTACGGCTTTTGGGAAAGACGATTCCGGCGGGACCCCGGCGCGGTCGGTAAGAGACTCATCCTCAAAGACAAGCCTTTCACGATTGTCGGTGTCATGCCGAAAGAATTTGCCGGTGCGCCGATCGATCTCTGGATGCCCTCAGCGCTCGTTCCATTCCTGATGCGACTACGCGATGCGCGCTTCTACGGCGGCGTCGGCCGCATGAAGTCCGGCATCACCATAGCCCAGGCGCAGGCGGACATGGCTAATGTGCAGCAGCAACTGGCCGAACAGTTTCCGCAAACGGACAGGAATTGGTCGGCTCTGGTTGGAGATCTGAAAGAGCTTCGCGTCGGGACTTATCGCCGCGCCCTCTTCTTTGTGTTCGGCGCCGTGGGCTTGCTTCTCCTCATCGCTGTCGCCAATGTTGCAGCCTTGATTCTCGCCCAGCTGCACCGGCGTGAGCGAGAACTGGCAATTCGCAACTCGATCGGCGGGACGCGAACTCAGGTCATCGCTTCGGTCATGCGAGAGGTTTCGCTGATCTGCGTCGCGGGTGTGACTGCGGGCTGCGCTCTGTCCGCAGTGATCCTCCGGTTGCTGGCGAATCTGACAACGTCGCTGCCGCGCTCTGTTGAACTAGCGCTGGACTGGCGGGCTTTCGCTTTTGCGGCGGCCGCGGGGACACTGGCGGCATTTCTCTGCGGTCTGCTGCCGGCGATTCATGTCACGCGCGCCGACCTGGCTTCCATTCTTGCGCGCGGCGGCCGCGGTGTCCTCGGCGATCGGCAGAACTGGCAACGCGTGCTCGTTACGGCGCAGATCGCGTTGACGGTGCTTTTGCTGGCCGGCACGGGACTGATGCTTCGAAGCTATTACAACCTCGCGCGGGTCGATGTCGGCTTCGATCCGTCGAATTCGATCGCGTTCCACGTTGGCGCGGCGTGGGACGAAGACCGGAAGCGAGTCGGTGACCTGCAAAAAGCGTTGATCGAGAAATTTCAGGCGCTGCCCGGCGTGACGGCCGCCGGATTTTCCAACTTCCTGCCTGCGTCTCAGGCGACACTGCGTTACCAGATCGAACTGGAAGGCATCGCACGCACGGAAGAGAGCGGGAAAATCAATGTTGGAGAACGAAGCATTGCCGGCGGTTACCTGAGCGCGATTGGAGCGCCCGTGGTAGCCGGCACCGGGTGTCCGGAACTCAGCGCGGTCGATACGAAAGCTCCGAAGGCGCTCGTGAATCGGCGGCTCGTCGAGGCGTTTGGGAATGGCCGGACGATGGTGGGCCGGCACTTTCGGTTCGGCGGCAGTCCGCCCGACGCTCCACCTGTTGAGATCGTCGGCGTCGTTGGCGATGTGCGTGAAGACAGTGTGAACGCAGCGCCAGTAGCCTACGTTTATCGGTGCATCATGCCTGGAGGCTGGCCCGATCCGGACTACGTCGTCCGCACGCGTGGAAATCCCCGCGCGCTTCTTGCTCAAATTCGATCCGTCGTCCACGAAGTCGAACCCACGCGCGCGGTATTTGGAGCTCGGCCGTTGCAGGAGGCTATCGATACATCTTTGGAACAAACCAGGCTCAACACGCAGCTCGTCACGGTATTTGGCGCTGCCGCGCTGGGTCTGGCTTCAATCGGCCTTTATGGCCTTGTCAGCCTGATTGTCACTTCGCGTCGCCGCGAAATCGGAATCCGCATGGCGCTCGGCGCAGCGCCCCGGAGCATTGTCTATCAAGTTGCTTCCGGAATCGCACGTCTCCTGGCGATCGGAATCACTGTTGGCCTCGCGCTTACTTTTGCGAGCCAGGGTCTGTTGCGCAGCGTCGTATTCGAGGTGAGTCCAACCGACCTCTTCACTTTGCTCTGTGCTGTCTTCCTGATATTCGCAACGGCGGCGGCCGCCGCGCTGGTTCCGGCCCGCCGGGCGGCCAGGATCGATCCCGCCACAGTTATCGGAGACGCGTAACGCGCGAACGCTCCTCCATTCACCCTATTCAACGCGGACCAGTTTGATGACGGCCCCCGACGGCTTCTGAGTCAGCACCAGATTGTTCCCATTGATCTTGAATTCGTACTGGTTGCCGGCGCCCCCAATGGCGAACGCGCTCTTGGCCACCATCGCTTTCGTTGCCAGCATATTGCCGGTCACGGTGTAAGTGCCGGTGTTGAAGTAAAGCGAATTGAAGACCGCGACTTTGTCTGCGTCGGTTGCCTTGTCATTCGAAGGATAGCTGGGCAGCGGTTTGGTGCCGTTAATCCTTGCGAAGCTGTAGTGCTGCCCCGCAAAGATGTAAAGACCGGGCTGAGGACTGGTAATCGGAGACGCGTTCGCATCTGCAATCTCCGCGACCTTCCAGGCTCCCGTGAGTGGGTTTCGCGTTGCCGGAGATTGACCATAGACGATCACTGCAAAAACGAACGACCCGAGAAGTGTAATTCCGATCAGTCGGCGCATTGGATTCTCCTTCTCAACGAAAAGTTTGGACGCCACTTTGACTCGAACGCGGATGCTTGTCAATATTCGCGGGGCCTTCAGACCAAACGATCCTAAATTTAACGTCCATCCCAAATGTAACGTCGATCCCCAAAATGTAGTCGCGGGCTTTAGCCCGCGTTGATCCCAAGTATAATTTCACCGTGATCGACAAGCCGGCGCAGCAAATGAGTTGCATGGAAGTGTGGGGTGGAAGCCAGCTCACGGAACGTAGTGTGGAATTCGGAGGGCTGGACGCGTGGGTGTTCAGCAAACCTTATGGAGACGCGCCCCGCGGCGGCGATGTGTACTATGCGTCGAGTTGCGCCACAGGTCGAATCACTCGGGTGTTGCTGGCGGACGTGGCAGGACATGGGACTTCCGTTGCGGCGGCCGCGGCGGATCTGCGGCTGCTGATGCGGCGGTTCGTGAATTGTCTGGACCAGACTGAATTCGTTCGGTCGATCAATCGGCATTTTCTCGGGCTGTGGGGGCAGGCGATATTCGCAACCGCAGTCGTGACCACGTTCTTCGCCCCGACGCGCCGGCTTTCCGTATGCAACGCCGGCCATCCGCTGCCGCTTATCTACCGCCCTGCGCAGCGTCAGTGGGATTTTCTAAACTCTGAGGCGTCGGCTGCACCGGCTGGACCGCGTAACCTGCCGCTGGGGATCCTCGGTATCTCGGACTATGACGTGTTCGACGTCGAACTGGCAGCCGGCGATTGTGTCGTGTACTACACGGACGCCTTGATCGAATCTCAAGATGCCGACGGCGAGATGCTTGGAGAGGCCGGCCTGTTGCGCATCGTCCGGCTGCTTGGCGAAACGGACGCGGCACAACTGATTGCAGTGCTTCTCGGCGAGATCCGCGAACGGTATCCCGACAATCTATCGCATGACGATGTAACGGTATTGGTGCTAAGGGTCAGCAAGCGCCAGCCACACTATTCGTTTGGGGAAAAGCTGTCGGCGCTTGGGCGGCTTTTCGGCTCCGTGATTCGTGCGGTCAACCCTCGGGCCGAGCGGCCCCCGTTTCCGGACTTCAATCTGGCAAACATCGGCGGAGCAATCATTCCGGCACTGGCGCGGCGATGGCGCGGCGCCGGTGCAAGTCGCCGGTCCTCGTAGTGGGCTGTAACAGTGAAATCGGCAGTGGAAGCATCGCGCCACTGATTCCCCCCTGAAACGAGAATGTTGCAAAACCTGGAGTAAGAACGGGAACGAGCCACAAGAGGCACAAAAAGCACAAGAAGCACAAAATTCTTGTGCCTTTTGTGCCTCTTGTGGCTCGTTCCCGTTCTTACTCCAGGTTTTGCAACATTCTCTTCCAAAGGAGGGGAATCCGTTTGTCGAATCCGACCACTGCCGATTTCACTGTTACCGTCCACAAGCTAGTCCCTCGCGGCTGTTGTCAAATCCTTTGACAAGGCCGACGCGCCGTCCTACTGTAGGGGGACGCCCAATCAATTTCGAAAGAATGCCTGGTGAAATTTGGGAGGAGGAACGTTTATGCGCCTTGCCTTTTTGCTGCTGCTGGTGGCTGCGTTTCTGATCCAGAGCCCGGCCACTGCTACGCTGAGAGCCCAGGAACCTGGGTCTACTGCGGCGTCGGCTCTGGATTTCGAGTTCTTCAGAACCAAGGTACAGCCCATTTTCCTGGCTAAGCGCGATGGCCACACTCGCTGTGTCTCCTGCCACAGTAAGGGTACGCCGATGCGCTTTCAGGAGCTATCGCCCGGGGCCACGACCTGGAACGAGGAACAGTCCCGGAAGAACTTCCAGGTTGTCCGTCCGCGAGTGGTTGCCGGCAATCTCACTCAGAGTAAGCTGCTGGTGCATCCGCTTCTGGCCGAAGGGGGTGGCGATTTCTACCACAGTGGAGGCAAACACTGGAACTCTTTCCTCGATCCAGAGTGGCAGACGATCGCCAACTGGGTGTGTGGTCGGAAAGCGAACGAGAAGCTCGTCGAGTTGACGGGTGCGTGCGGAGAAGAATGACCTGTGAGACGGACGACGACCGCGGCATTTCTTGATGGCTGCGCCCTATCGGGCTTGTATTCGCAGCCGCTCATGACGCCGCGATCGGTACGCAAGATAAACTTTGACCCGTTTTTTTACGAGGAACTGACAATGACAACTATTCACGTGGTTCGACGCTGTCTGACGCCTCTGGCGATCCTTCTACTCGCGCTGCCGCTGGGGGCCCAAAACCAGGTTCGGATCCTCCAGAGCAACGCCGCTGGGGACAGAGTACACATCATTGACCCTGCTACGAACAAAGTCGTGGGAGAGATCCCTGGCATCGAGACAGCCCATGGGATCACCGCGTCCCCGGACGCAAGCCGAATCTACGTCAGTAATGAGACTGACGAAACACTGGATGTAGCCGATGCACGTACGCTGAAGGTGACGAAGAAGATCCCTCTTTCCGGCAGGCCTAACAACATATCCATCAGTCCTGATGGGCGGCGAGTCTATGTCGGGATCAGGCAGGCAGTCGGGGGCAACCCGGGCGTAGCGGACGTCATCGATACTGCCTCCCTTACCAAAGTCAAGAGTATCCGTACGGAAGGGCCCGTCCACAATCTCTATGTCACGCCGGACGGCAAGAACGTGGTGGCCGGCGACGCTACCGACAATGGTTATGTGAGCGTCCTCGACACGCAAACTGACGCGCCCGCGTGGTCGGTCAAACTTGGCCATAGCATCCGTCCGATGGCGATGTCGAAGAATCCCGATGGCTCGACTCGTTCGGTGTTCGTCCAACTCGGCGACTTCAACGGGTTTGTCGTGGTGGATTTCAAGACGCGCAAGGAAGTCGCACGGATCACACTCCCCAAGCTGGCCCCCGGGAGAATCGCGCTCATCACCGGCTCTTCTGAATCTCACGGCCTGGCCGTCACCGCGGACCAATCGATTCTTGTGGTCTGCAGCCGGCTGAACAACGCTGTCTACACCTATTCACTTCCTGATTTGAAGCTGATGGGAACGGCCAATCTCAGCGGGAAGGGCGCCGCCTGGGTTACCCTCACGCCTGACGGCAAGAGAGCCTATGTGGCCGATCCAGTAGGGAACAACACGCTCGTCGTCGATCTTGCGTCGATGAAAGAGATTGCCAAAATCCCCGTCGGACAAGTGCCGAAGCGCAACCACACGATGGTAATCCCCGGAAGGGCCTCCAACAACTGAGCGAACGTTCGAGCAGCCGCGGGTTTTGTGTGAAATCCGCGGCTTGCTTTCCTTGCCTGCGAGAAATCCCTAAAATACAAGAACGACGATGACGGATGAGCTCAAAAGACAAGCCTCCATCGCCGCTCTCGATGAAGTCCGCAACGGGATGATCGTCGGTCTGGGAAGCGGCTCCACTGCAGCGCATTTCATACGCGAGCTGGGCGCACGAGTCCGCGCAGGATTGAAGGTCGCCGGTATTCCGACGTCCGAGGAATCTCGGCGGCTTGCCGAGGAAGTCGGCATCCCGCTGACGTCGTTCAAGGAGCATCATTTAATCGACGTGACCGTGGATGGAGCCGACGAAGTATCGGACGCGATGGATCTCATCAAAGGCCTCGGCGGCGCATTGGTCCGGGAAAAAATTGTTGCGCACGCCTCGAAGCGCGTCGTCATTGTAGTAGACGAGACCAAAGTCGTGCCGAAGCTCGGAATCAAAACGCCAATTCCCGTTGAGGTCATTCCTCTCGCCGCTGACAACGTAGCTCTTCAGTTGAAAGTATGGGGCGGGGAAGCCCATATTCGCGAAAAAGGCGGTCAGTGGTTCATTTCGGATAACGGGAATGTCATCCTGGACTGGAACCATGGAGTCATCGAGCAGCCTGCTTCGCTTGAAAAGCAGGTAAAGCTCGTCACCGGTGTTGTGGACTCCGGCATCTTCGCCGGTCTCGCGCAGCGCGTGATCGTGGCCGGGACATCAGGGATCCGAACACTCGAGAGGAAATAGCTTAGAAGTTGAAGGCCTTCAGCGCCGGCGTTAGCCAGGAAAACAGGACTCGCCCAAGAAACGGAAACTTCGATCCCAAAAAAGTCAAAATCGGAATGAGCCCGAAGAGGACGACTTGTCCGAAAACGCGGCGGTTGACGTTGGAACCCTCCGGACCCTTTGCGACGCCCGCAATGATCGCGTTTCTCGACATTCCCGCAAATATCATGAGGTATGTGAAAGCCAGCGCCAGGACGAGCGCCCAGGCAAAGTTGATCATGACGTACTGGAGATAGAACGGGTACGATGCCGCGGCAAGCAGCAACACGACGGCGCCGGAAGCCGTGCACACGAGCAGATAGCGCATGTGAAGGAACACGTAGTCCATGAATGCCACGATCTGTACCGCGATAAAGTCTTCGCACAAACGCAACGTCGCCGGATCGGCCGCACGCGATTTCCATTCGGGCTCGAGCCGGCTGAACATGAAGGCCGCTTCCTTGCAAAGCAGAATCTGAGTCAGGCTTTTGAACGACCAGGTGCGAAGCATTTTTCGGGATGACGAGTCCACTTCCTGCTGGTACGTGCGCTCGACGTTGGCGTAGTTGCGATTCAAGTGAGTTCGAATAGCGTCGAGATGGGGATGGGCCAGAAGCCTGATTCCCGCCTGACCCAGGTTGTTTTTCAACCTCGCCAGCATGTTGACGGGTTCCTCCAACTCCATCAGGGTCGGAGGCGCGGCGGATAAGTGAGTGCCGAGGCCCCGGGAGAATTTCGGATCGAGGCGGACGAATGCGTCTGCGAGCGGATGAAAGGAGAGGCGGCGTAACAGCCGGCGAAACTGGTACCAGATCAGGAAGAATCGTGCCGCCGACACCATCAGCGCAGCAAGAAGCAGCGCAAAGGCGATCCGAAGCATCCAGTCGTACTTCCATCCCTCGAATGTCGTGAAAAATCCAAGCGTGACGGCCGCAACGATAATCGAAGCCACGAGAGCCATTATGCCGGCGCCGAAACGGCGGCCGAGGCCGATGTGCCAGCAGGCGAGCGTGCGGTTGATCCTCATCCAGAGGTGCGCAAAGCCTGCCGTCGCACCGACCGGAGGTCCGAGGGGGTTGATGCCTTTCAGGTTGTGCAACCACTCAACTCGCTTCAAATCGCAATAGATCCAGATGCACATTCCGGTGATCAAAAAGATGAGAGGCACAAACGGGGAGATCCCGCTTCCCAGCCGCGATGCGCGCTCCCCCAGCAGAATATCGTAGGGCGTCCGGCTTGCATGGATTCCCAGCGGCGACGCCAGAACCGCCCAAAGGATCGCAGCAGAAATCGGCAGGCACAGCACCCGGACGAGATTGGAATTGCCTTTCCGCCACACGCCCTTCAATGCCGACTCCGCAGCCGCCTGGCCAAGGAGAAAAACAATCATCACGTCCGCAAACACGGCAAGCGGTCTGAGCACCGTATTCTCCGGCAGGACAAAAAAGGCCTGAGCCGTCAATATGGTGAACAACACCAGAAGATTCACGCAGAGGAAGAAACGATGGCCCCGTTCCATTTTGCTGACCTTCCCCTTTGCGGGCGCCAGGACCAGAGCGCTCACCACTAGACAGAACGCGGCGAGGCCGCCGAATAGAGCGAGGAAAGTCCTCGACCGTTTTGTATTTGCAACAAGTCCCGGAGTCACCGCCGCTTTACCACCCGGCATGTACACATCTATGGGCCACAACCTCTCGTTGCCTACTGCGCTGATCCAGACCAGAGGCCTGTTCGGACTGGGCCCGGTGTTGAAAGGATCCTTGTAGTCTTTGAGTTTCGCCCCGGGATCCTCCAGCAATCGGTCTTCGCGGCTGCTTACAAGTTCCCGTTCCTTGAAAACGAATGCGGCGCGCGTCGCGTTATAGGTTCCTTCCGCGCCCTGGCTCGAGAATTGCCGAACGCTATCACCTGTGGGATTCCACGTCTGCGTCTGATTGACTAATGGATATGTCGATCCCACCAGCATCCCCGCCATTTCCGGCGAGTAATGAGCGTGCGTGTAGAGCAAATCGCTGTCATTGGTGAAAAACTGCATCGTGGGGAAGCGGGACCGAATGAGCCGGGCGAGAAACAGTTTGTCGCGGCTGTCCGTGGCGTAGAGACCGACGTAGCGCACGTGTTCCCGGTTCAGGGCGGAAATGATGTTGTAGAGAGAAAGCTCGGCCAGGTTTGCGATCGGCCCCGGAGAATACGGCGGAGGAATGTCTATAGGATCTGCTGCTTCATCGAAAGACAGATCCAGGGCCGCACTCATCGGATCGTCCGCAATGCTCACCGGATTGATTCGAAGTTTCGGATCGTCTCCATAGCTCGTGTGCAACTGGGAAATGTGCAACGGAAACGAAAAACGATACGAACCCGCAGCCACCGGAGCCTCGAGCAATCCCTGTCCGTAGGCGCTTTCAGACTCAACGAGGATCGCGATCTGCTTTTCATCGACACCAAGATGGTTCTGGAGATAGTCGTCGATGGCCTTCTGCACGACCGCATCCGACCAGACCAACCCGTGAAATTGCGCAGACAGCCCAGGCGTCCATTTGTCCGGGCCTGAATCCAGAAGTTCCCTCGCCGCGGCCCCCGTAGCATTCCCCGAAATGAAGTGAACAGTTACGGCCGGCCGATTTTGTTCCTTCTTGAACCAGTCCGTCAGCGCGAATTGAAGCGATTTCGCGGAGCCGGAGAAGTTGGGGCCGACAAAACGGACCTCATTAAACGGCTTCTTGAGCGGCTTCAGAAGTGTCGAGGCCTGTGCCAGCGCATTGGTGAGCGCGTTTTTATGTATTCCAAGAGTTGGCGTCTCGCTGACCAGAAAGACGAGGGCGGTTTCATCACTCTTGTCCTTGCCCCGAAACAGCAATACTCCCGGCTTCTCTCTGTCCATGTGCAGGTCCCCGGGCGCCGGCGGATCTGATTTTCGAGGCCACACGACAGAGAAGCGATCCAATACAAATCCCGAATCCTGTGCTCCTGCCTGCAACGCTTCAAGAATTTCGTCAAACTTGTACGCCGTGCGGGCGTCAACGGGATCAGGCAGAGACGCAAAGAGAATGCGCAGATGACTCAGGTGATTGATGTCCGGTTCCGCTCCGTAGTAGTCCTGAAGTAATTGCGCGCCTGTAAGTCCCATCGACTTGTCTGAGGCGTCCGGCGTTTTTTTGTTGGCGTTCTGTGCTTGAGGGGCAGGCGGAGCCGTGGAACCAGACTGAGGACTGAAGTGGAAGACTTCGGCCATAGCGATCATGACGACGAGCCACAGGCCGCTGGACCGGTTGTTCATGGCCCTTTTATAAAGGGATTAGGGAAAGCTTAAAAGAGAAAAATCCGGAAATTACTGAAGGGGAGGTTTTCAGCCGCGGATTACGCGAATTACGCGGATGGGAGACGTCCGGGTAATTCGCGTAATCCGCGGCTAAAATTTGCTTACTTCTTGATGGTTCCGGGCTGTGCGCCCTTCTCCTGGAGAAACTTGACGACGGTGTCGTACTTCAGGGTCTTCGCCGAATCGAGGGCGGTACGCCCATCGGTGTTGGCCGCGTTAACGTCGGCACCGAGTTCCACCGCCAGCTTAACAGCCTCGAGGATAAGGGCTTCGCGGCTGCCGGCCTCGGGTTGAACCCAGGCCCGGCCGCCTCCCATTCCCGTTGCGGCCATCAGAGCTGTCGTTACGTCAGTCCGGCGTACAAACGCCTCGCCTCTCCCGTCCACCATGTGTTCGCCATGGTGCACGAAAAGCGGATCGGCGCCATGTTTCGCGAGCAGGCGCATGACGTCCGGTTCGCTGAAACGCGCGGCCAGCCAGAACGGCGTCGCTCCAACCATTTCGGGAGCGAAATTGAAATCGTCAGAGGACCGGCGCGTGGGGGTCCACGTTCGGAGTGGAGCGTTCGCGTCCGCCCCGTGGTCCAGAAGAGCGTTCACCGTCTTCGGGTCCCGGCGCATGATCGCCTCATGGAGAGCCGTGAAGCCGGGCCCGGCGGCGTTCGGGTCGGCGCCTTTCTCGAGCAGAAATTCGACCAGGTCTCCGAAGCCCGAGTGCGCAGCAAGAGCTGTCGCGCTGACGCCCCATGCATCGGCATCATTCACATTGGCGCCGGCAGCTACGAGGAGTTTTGCCGAAGCCAAATCGCCCTCTCGCGCGGCAAACATCAACGCCGTCTCGCCTCCGGCCGGGATGGATTTGTTGTATGGCAGATAGCCATGTGGCGGCACCGCCATGATCTGGGTCCAGACTTCCGAGCGGGCATGAATGTCGGCACCGTGAGCGAGCAGCAGCTTCACCACATCGGGATGCTTCTGCGCGACCGCCCACATGAGCGCCGTCTGTTTACGCGCGCCGCGCGCGTTCACGTTGGCGCCTTTGGCAATCAGTTGCTCGACAACGGCAGCGTAGCCGGAGCGAGCGGCGACCATCACCGGTGTTTCGCCAGGCAGGAGCGCCGCGTTCGGATTGGCTCCGGCCTCCAACAGCCGCCGGACCATAACTTCACTTCCGTTCTGGCTCGCGGTCCATAGCGGCGTAACGCCCAGATCGTTCGCTGCGTTTACCTTGGCTCCGGCGCGAATCAACAGGGCGGCGGTTTCGACGTCATCGCGGTAGCTTGCCCAGTGCAGGGCGGTCGTGCCGTCCGCGTCCGCTGCGTTGACGTTCGCGCCTTTTTGGAGCAGCGCGCGCAGCCCATCCCTGTCGCTGTTTTTGGCCGCGTCCACCAGCGGAGGACTGCTTGCGGCGGATGAAGCGGAAGACAGTAACAACAGCCACAAAAGGCACGTAACCGCGGGTTTTCTCATAACTAAATCCCCGGGAGCGTATCGATCGCGAGCTTGCCCGTGCTGCCACCCACGCGCTCGACCGGCACGTCCATTTTGTCCATCAGTGTCACCAGGAGGTTGGCGATCGACGGCTTATCCGTGTACTTGATATGCCGTCCGCCCTTGAGCCGTCCGCTCCCACCGCCCACGAGCAGCAGCGGCAAGTTGTCGCCCGCGTGCCGCTGGCTGTTGGAAATGCCTGCGCCGTACATGATCATCAAGTGATCCAGGATGGAGCCATCGCCGTCGGGCGTCGCCCGCAGCTTGGACAGATACTGTGAGAACAGCTGCACGTGATAACGGTTGATCTTCGACATTTTCGCGATCAACTCAGGAATGTCGTTGTGATGCGACAGCGGATGGTGCGCCTCGGGCACACCAATTTGAGGATACGGTCGCGCGCTCTGTTCCTTAGCGATCATGAACGAAATGACGCGCGTGAGGTCCGATTGAAACGCCAGAAGCTGCAAATCCAGCATCAGCGCCAGGTGATCTTCAAAAACAGGAGGCGCCCCCTGAGGCTGCTCGAGTGTCGGCAGTTCAAGATCGCGCTGTTCCTCGGCTCTCTGAATGCGCCGTTCGACATCGCGAACTGCCTCCGCATATTGATCGACCTTGGCCTGGTCCTGCGATCCAAGGTCCTTTCTGAGGCTCGCCAGCTTGTCCGTCACCGAGTCCAGAATGCTCTTGTGCTGCCGCAATCTTGCTTCGCGCGCGGTCCGGTCCGTACTGCCGCTATCACCGAAGAGCCGCTCGAATACCGCGCGTGGATTCCACTCCATCGGCAACGGCTGCGTTGCGCTGCGCCAGGAGAGCGTGTGCGTATAGACGCAGCTCAGGTTGCCGGTGCATGCGCCCGCGTTGGCCGGAGCATCCATCGAAAGCTGGAGCGATGCCACCTGCGTCTCGCTGGCGAATTGCCTTGCGAGCAACTGATCGATCGATACGTCCGCAAAGATCTCGATTTCGGTTCGTCCGCCGCGGGGAGTACCCGTGAGAAACGATCCCGAAGCGCCCGCGTGAATATAGTTCCAGCTCGTTTTGATGCCGGACAGCACGAGCGTTTGATCCCGGTACGGCGCCAGCGGCTCGAGAATGGGTGAAAGCTCGAAGGCCGTCCCCTCAGCTTTCGGAGTCCAGTACTCCATGGCCATTCCGTTCGGCGTATAGAAGGCCAGGAAGCGGCGTACGGGCTTCGGGGCGGCCAACCCCACGGGAAGCATCGCCTCGAGAAACGGCAGCGCCATCGCCGTGCCCATTCCCTTCAGGATTGTCCGTCGCGGCAACGATTTCGAGAGGAACGTCATATCTGTGGTCTCCTTGGTTTCAACAAAAGACTCAGTTCGACGCGGGGGGAGATGTCCGCATCAAAAAAGTCGGGCTCTTCACAATTCCCACAATGATCGATGACCAGCGGTAGTTCTGCGACGTTGCGTCGCGCACGATCTTTCTCACGGCCGGCTGATCGTAGTATTCGACTCTTCGTCCAAGAGCGTAAGCCAGAAGTTTCTCAGTGACGGTACGCGGAAATTGCTCGGGTTGATCGAGCAACAGCGCCCGCAGCCCGGAAAGTCCCTCGACCTTCGCGCCGCCCAGCGTGGTGCCGCTCGCGTCAACCGGCCTCCCCGATTCGTCAACGCTCCGCCATCCACCGATGGCGTCAAAATTCTCCAGCGCGAACCCCAGCGGATCGATGACCGAATGACAACTGTTACAAGAAGGACTCGATCGGTGTTGCGCGAGCCGCTCGCGTATCGACTTCGGCGCCGCGCCGGACTTGTTCTCCGCCAGGTTGGTATCGACTCCTGGCGGAGGCGGCGGTATAGGCAAGCCAAATATGTTGTTGAGCAGCCATTTGCCCCGCAGGACCGGCGATGTGCGGTCCGGATAAGACGTGGTTGCCAGCAACGCTCCTTCGGCGAGTAATCCCCCGCGCTGATCGTGGTTCGGGAGAGTGACCCGGCGGAAACGGCTTCCGTAAATTCCGGGAATTCCATAATGCCGTGCCAGCCGTTCGTTGACGAACGTGTAATCGGCATTCAAGAGATCCACGATGCTGCGATCTTCGCGTATGGTGCTTGCGACAAACAGTTCCGTTTCCCGCTGGAATCCCTGCATAAGGCTAAGATCGTAGTTCGGATAAACCTCCGGATCGACCACCACTTCTTCGACACGGCGCAGATTCAACCACTGAGCCGCGAAATCATCGACCAGTGCCATGGTGGCGCGGGGGTCGGCCAGCATTCGCCTCACTTCCTTTTCGAGGATGGCCGGATTCGTGAGCTGTCCCTTCTCGGCAAGCGAGAGCAAGCGCTCGTCGGGGATGCTGCTCCACAGGAAGAACGACAAGCGCGAAGCCACCTCGATGTCGCTCAACCGATATGTGCCTTGCGTTGATGCCCGATCCCGATATACCCGCAGGAGGAAGTCCGGATCGACCAGCATTCGCTCCAGAGCGAATTGAATCCCGGCGTCAAAACTTCCGCCGTCCTGCCGGCCTGTATCGAAAAACTCAGCCAGCGTTTGCACATCCCGGCTCGTCACGGGCCGGCGATAGGCGAGCCGCGCCATTTTTGAAACAATCTTCGCGGCGCAGGCACGCTCTTCCGCGGCAGCCCTGGGCTGGCAAATGAAAATCATGCGGCGGCTCGGCGTGTCTTTCGCCGGTCCTGTATTCTTGTAAGGACCGCCGATTTGCACCTTACCCACGTTCGCGTAATCCATGTACACCTGATCGTTCGTGATGACCCTGCCTCTTTGCAGCGGTTGGGGAAGGCCTTCCGGTTCCCAGAGTTCCCTGACGAACGAGACAGCGACGAGGTGCGGCCCTGCTGTCACCGGGACGCGAATCTCGAGCCCGGCGTCTCCGCCGATCTGCATGTACTTTTCCCATGAGTCGTCGCCTGCAAAGCCGGGCTCGCCGTCACCGGCGTAACTGGCTGCCGCGGGCCTGCCCTCGGCTTTGCCTCCCACCGTAAACCGCTTCAGCAGCGTGCCATCGAGGCGGACGTCGAGCTGCTGGGGCCATCCCATGCCCTTGATGTAGTCCTGGTATTGCCGCTGGAGACGAACCTTGATGAGGTATTCGCCGGTGACGGGAAAGTCGTGACGAATCGCGAGGCCCCCGCGAGAGCCGAGCGGCAGGTCTTCGCTCTGCCGGTCGTCCTGGATTACGTGCAGGGGAATTTCGAATGTTTCGAGCGCCGGACTGGCGGGAGGGAGGCCTGTGGCAAGCCGCGTAACCTGACGAGCTACGGACATGTAGCGTTCAAGGTGCGCTGTGGAAATCGAGAGGACATCCGCAAAATTGTCGAAACTGCCGTCGGCGGTTTCGTCGCCGGGCAGCAGCGGCTTCACGTCCAGATTGACTGCAAGCAGGTCGCGAATCGCGTTGTTGTATTCCGCGCGATTCAGACGATGGACTGCGCCGATCCTGCCCGGATTGGGATTGGCTTCCCAGGCTCGGTCGATCTCGCGCTCCAGCGAGGCTGCAACAGAGCGATAAGTCGCCGTATCAGGCCGCGGCATGCCGGGAGGCGGCATCGAGGCAGCACGAAGCTTCGCTATGACTTTTTCTATCACGTCTGCATGAACGCCAGGGCTCGCGAGGTCCAGGCTGTCCAGCTGGAGTCCGGCGGTGCGGAGTTTCTGGTTGTGGCAGGTGATGCAGTACTTGTCGAGGACGGCTCTGGCCGGCGACGGTTGAGCCTGCTGGGCAAAGGCTTCAACGCTCGATAGGGTCAGCGCGATGCAAACGACGACAACGAGCGCCGAGATCCGGTGCCAAAAACAGTGCATTAAGGTCCTCCAGCGAAGCTATTTTGTCTCATACGTTAACCATAAGTAAAGGAAAGCAAAACAAAGATAGAAATTCGGGGACAGACGCAAAAGATCTGACCAATGCTCAATTCCCAATGCTCAATTCTCATCCGATAAGAATTGAGCATTGGGAATTGAGCATTGGTCAGATCTTTTGCGTCTGTCCCCGAATTTCCCCTTTATTTGAACCACCACTGCCAGATGACCAACCCCAGGTAGCTGGCGGCAATCACGAAAAATAGAGCTGTCAGGAGAACGTGTCCAACGACAAATTGGAGCCCTTTGGGCCAGTCGGCGTGGGAAAAGTAGAGGCTATCTACGAGGATGCGAGTCGTCCAGTAAATGCCGATAAAGCAGGCGAGCGCCAGAGCGGCCCGATCGCCGCGAAGTAGTTCGGTGTGTAGCGTCAGAGTCAGAATGCCGAAAGCGAGGATGGTCAGCACGGTGAACCCACTCTGTACCCAGAGCAGCTTACGGTTGAAGGGCATCAGGGATTTCAAATCGTGTTTCCAATTCAACCGGTAAGGCAGCTGAAAACTGGCAATCAGGATCGCGAAATGTCCATAACCGACCAGCCACAGGTCCAGGTCGAAGAATCGCTCTATCGATGAATCGGTCATAGCGCGTGGATGGCGTACATAAACGGAAGTATTACATGCTCGATGAACGGAGGGTGAAAAAGCCAGAAAACGGGCCCGGCAGTCACGGCTGCCATGAACAACCAGCCGCGCGCTCCGCGCCGAAGTCCGAGTTGCTTGCCGATCTTTGAACGCTCCACAGTCACTCCCAGGCCCTGAAGCACGAAGTAGCTTGTCGGGAGGCCGTAGCCACCGCGCGCGGGCAGCGAAATCACCAGATCGTGGATCAGTCCGGACGCGACGAACACCAGGAAGCCGGCCAATGCAGCCCCGAGACTTCGATTGAAAGGACGAAAGATCAAGTCATAAGACAGCTGGCGAAAGCCAAGATTCCATCGCTTCCCCCAGAATTCGCTGAGCGACGTCGACCGCAGAGGAGCCGCCATGATCGGCTCCGCGTTCACTCCGAGTCTCTGATAGATGCGACTGAGGATTTGGAAGCTGCCAAAGTGAAGTAGAAGGACTAATCCCAGCATTCCCGCCCACCCTTTCACTAACGGCAATCCGTTCGGGAGCGCCGGTGCGATGATCCAGATGAAGACTGCACCGAGAATGGTCTCGAAGAATGCCCAAAACCAATCACGTCGGGTCGGCTGCCGCGCAAGCTGAGTTGCGTCAAGGAAAGAGTTGGCGTCCATCCCGGGCCAGGCTAGAAGGTAGGCGGCCGAACGCCAGGCTGTGTGAGGAATTTGGGTTCGTGCTTTCCACCATGTGACCCACTTGAGGCCTGCGTAGATGGTGAAAGCCAAAATCCACATGAATTGCCAGGCCGGCAATGAATTGCGAAGAGCCACCGTGCTGAGTGGTAACACCGCCAATGGAAGCCACCCAACCGGGGAACGGCTTTGCGCGACCCCGCCTGATTGCATGTCTCTTAGGGCACGTCCAGGGCGGGATTCTGTGAGAAGAAGCCCGCCGGAACGATTCGAAAGCCTGCGGCGTGTACGGGCATGATCGGCCAGTCTTCAGTGCGCGGGACGTGCGTCACACCCAGCGTATACCAGAGGACGATATCTCGATCGTCAAGTCTGCGGTTGGCGCTGGTCCACTTCGGCAAGCCTTCCCCGCTGCGATTGAGATTGACGAATTCGCCGGAGGCAAACATCTCTTCCGGGCTGTAAGGCGTCACCCAGAGGTGCGCATTCATAAACCCGGCCTTCTGTCTGGGCGAAGAATCTGGGGCCGCGTATGGAATGGAGTTTTCTCCGGGCAACAGCGCGTATCCGGAAAACTGACGGAGAGCATTCCTGGCGCGCGTGCTCACCACTTTCCACTTTCGGCTCGAGTCGAGATTCAACATTCTTTGCGCTTCCTTCTCGGTACTCAGCAAGCGTTCGGTCATCGAGAAGGATTCCCCCTTCGAATTTCCTTCAGCGGCAGGAAGAGTCTCTGTGTTGAGTTCGAGGACGCTGTTGTGCTGCGCGCCGTCAATGTCGAAGTCCAGACGAAAGCTGAAGAAGTGTTGGTGATTCGGAGCATTGACACCGGGCGCGACCAGATGACTGAACATCCGGTGGCCCAGGTGCCCGGACTCATCGTCCCGGCGCTCCTTCACGTTTCTGATGTTCATCATGCCCGTGAGCATCACCTCGACTTCGATAGTTCCATCCTGCGCGAAGATCCAGTTGAAGGCGTAATCGTAATTATCAACAGTCGCGTAAGCAGTCAGGGCCAGTTTGCGTGCCCGCCGCGACTGCAGTCCGTGGCGCCAGAGCAGCCCGCCATCCCGCTCGTAGATGGCGACGGCGCGAGCAGTCTCCAGCGGATTGCCGCGATCATCGGGTACCACGGCATTGGCAAAGACAGCATTGGCCGGCGCGTCCTCGAGTGGGATGACCGAACTCCGGCTGTATGACGCCAACCCGTAGTCGCCTTCGTCCTGGGGATTCCAGGAGCCGTAAGAAGGATCGCCATAAGGGGCGATCATCTCGGAGATTGAGGCGCGGTAGAGAATCGGGCGCCACCGCCCGCCGTCCTCATAGGCTACATCGTACAGTTCCAAACCACGGCGCGGATGAACTCCGTAATGAAAACGCCAGTGCTCCCAACGAATCTCCGTTCCTTGCAGTCGGAAGCCGGGCCCATCCGGTTGAACAACTTGGAGGGGGCGCAGTGGATTGCCCGCGCTCTTTGCGGCCGGCGCCGGCGACGTTGGGAAGAAGCGCGCATCTTCAAACCTCGAGAGCGTCCCCCTGGTCAGATTGACCTCCATATTTATGCCCGTCATGATCGGCACAGCTGACGCATCATCGCGCAGGAAACCGAACGCGCCTATGAAGCGATCGCCGTTTTGTTCGCGCAGCTTCTGTCCTTCTCCCAACGCCGGCAGAATCGAGACGCGGGAGAAATCATCGATGCCTCTTCTCCGCGCGGCTTGTTGCCACCGGGCGTCCGCCCTTACGATTTCCTCCAGGCGATTGATGATGACGGATCGTGCAGGCGGGTCGTTCGGTTCCCAATCTCTCCAGGAAACCAACTCGCGTTGGCCCAGCTCGACCACGGCCTGGCTCGTCACACGCGTCGTCCAGTTGTAGAGGAGCGCGTAGGCGGCGCGCCTTGCCTCGCCCGCGGCAACGTCGGCCATGACCTGTTCCTTCGGCGGCTCTTTGAGATAAATCGCAACGAATCTGGTCTCCGGACTCAGCCTGCCTCCATCCTTCAAAACCGAAACTGCAGCCGTTACCTCGTCCTTCGTAAGCGGATCGAGCGGGTGGCGCGCCGACGGCACCTGGGCGGATGGACCGAACGATTGCCTGGTCATGTAAACCAGTGGGAATGTGGCGGCGAGAATGACCGCGAGCAAATACTTTATGATGCGGGATCGCCCTTTCATGGAATTAGAACAGCGTATTCTCCTCCTGCGAATTCATTCGCAGCGCCTTAGCGCAGGCGGACGCCGCGAATCATCTGTTCGAAGATGGGTTGATAGGTTGGGAATTCGTCTTCGGGAGCCACGAATACCATGTAGAAAAGTGACTTGTAATACAGGCGCGTTACCACCCAGACGATCTCCGGAGAAGTAGTGGCGGCTGATTTGCCGATCATGATCGTGCGCAAGGCCGGCTCATCGCTCATCAGCGTTTGGGATTGGGCGCCGGGCACAATCCGCAGTGCGTTCGGATCCTGGATTGATTGGTTCCGCTGGCGGAGGTACACGATCAATCGATTCGTTGCCTGTTCGAGTGTCAACGGCCGTTCGCTGCCGGAGAGATCCAGAAGATCGAACATCACGCCTCGCGTAACGTCATTGCCGGCAAGCGACGCCTGCACACCGTCAACGGGAGCGATGATCGCTCCATTGGGCGGAGTGCGCGTCACGAGCCAGCCTTCCGGATAACTCAGCCAGTAATAATCCTGTGGATGGACGAAGACGGGCGAGATCGTGTCCGCAGGAACCTCCGAGCGTGTTCCTTTGTCGACGTCCGCAGACGCCACCTTTGCAAGGGCTGCATGGAAGGCCTTGAACTCGACGCTCGCGTTCGCAGGGCGTTGGCGAGGCGAATACATGCGCTCGATTTCGTCCGCGATTTCCAGGGAAAGATTTTCGGACTGGGGATGATTGAAAACGAATACAGGTGATCGTCCGCTTTCCGCTGTCGGAACTTCGTTGACCTTTTCCAGAAGCGTTCGCAGCCCGTTCGGATCGAATCGAGCTTCGGACAGAAGACGAACAGCCATGAGATTGGCTTCGGCTTCCTGATCCGCGCTGTATCGAAGAAAGGGCGCATCGATGCCGAACGAGATGCCGAGCCGCGTGAGCTGGTCTTTCCAGGCATCGCCGGTCGGCAACCCCGCCGCGATCGAAATCGGGGCCTGCACCAGAAGCTGCCGGGAAAGTTGGGCCGTCCCGTGGCGTGCGGCAACGTGTCCAACTTCGTGAGCAAGAATGGCCGCCACTTCGGCATCGTTGGCGGCCACTTCAATCAGGCCCCGATTGACATAAATCGCTCCCCCGGGAAAACCCAGGGAGTTCAGCTCCTTCGAGTTCACGATCCGAAAACGGTATTGAAGTGCCGGCAGCGAGGGACTCCGCGTAATGCGCTGTCCGATACCCCTGAAATACCGATTCAGGCTCGCATCTCGAATGAGCGGCAGTGCCTGCTCGGCTTCCTTAGATGCGACCGAGCCAATCTCCACGTCCTGCTTCAGCGAGAAGAAATTGACGCTCTGCCCGGTCGTTAGAAGCAGAAGCGCCCCTAACAGGAGACTTTTCATGGGCAGATATTCTAACGCTAATCACGAAGGCAAAGGAAAACGAGCTTGCCGCTCCTGTTTTCCTTCGCCTCCGCGTGCTGAGAGCTTAGTGCCGAACTGCTCTCAGGGTAAGACCAGCACCGAGACTGAGCAAACCGATCAAACCAATGAACGGCAGCTCGCCGGCGGTCTTGGGCAACTCTTCGGCTGGTGCCGGTTCCGGTTCCGGGGCAGGCTGCTCAACAGCAGCCGGCGGCTCGGGTTCTGGCGCCGGTGCCGGCGCAACCTCAGGCTCAGGCTCCGCGCGTGGTATTTCAGTCGGCTGAGCTTCCGCGATCTGTGTGGGCTCCTCTACCGGTGCAGGAATTACTTCGGCGCTCAGCGTAGTGATCGACCTGCCGCCTTGATGCGCAGCAATCTCCGTCAGCTGTTGCGGGGAGTAAATGAATTCCAGACCGATGGTGCGTCCAGGGTAGAACCATTTCTGGATCGGCTTGGCATAACCCGGGTCCACTTCCATGAACGTGAATTCCGTTCCTTCCGCGGGCCGCATTTGTTCAGACGAAATCGCGATGAACATGGACAGCAGCCTGGACTGGTCGTCGTTAAAAACTTGTACAACATGACGTTCGCTCGGTGAATCGAGCAGTTTCATCACATAATTAGTATTGGGTTCCAGTGTTGCGTTGGGAACCTGAAATGGCTGGTTGATGCTGAAGCGTGTCATTCGGTCCCATTCATCCGCGTGAATGGCCGGCGCAGCTACAAAAGCCAGCGCGATCAAAAGGCCGCCAAAAAGAACGGCCACACGTTTCGAATACGAATGCATATCTTTGACCTCCAAATAGCAGTACAAACCTTCTAGCTTTAACTATGCAGATTGCATTCCGCCGCACAGGCGAACCTGTAAATGCCCGCTGGAGGTGGATTTGAGGGCGGAGTGGACTCGCGGTACATACCCTTGCGATTCCTCAAAAAGGGAAGTTTTGCCTAACTCGTGGTACGAGCATGGTACTCTTCCGGGTTCAGAAAGAGAGGATTCATGGCTGACCGTAAACTCAAACATAGAAGCTGGGCAGTTACGGAAGGGCCTGAGCGGGCGCCCCATCGCTCGATGTTCCGGGCAATGGGTTTGAACGATGACGATTTGAGCCGCCCAATGATCGGTGTTGCCAGCTCCTGGAATGAGGTTACGCCTTGCAACGTCCATTTGAATCGGCTCGCATCCAGCGTGAAGGAAGGAATTCGCGCGGCTTCGGGAACGCCGATCGAGTTCTGCACGATCGCGGTCAGCGACGCGATTTCAATGGGCCACGAGGGTATGAAGGCTTCGCTGGTCAGCAGGGAAGTCATCGCGGACTCCGTAGAGCTCGTGGCTTTCGCGGAACGCTTCGACGGTTTGGTCGCCATTGCCGGCTGCGATAAGAGTCTTCCCGGAATGCTCATGGGCCTCGCCCGTTTGAATCTCCCTTCCGTTTTTTTATATGGCGGAACGATCATGCCAGGGCACTTCGGGGGTAGGGATGTCACCATTCAAGATGTGTTCGAAGCGGTCGGCGCGTACGCTCAAAAGAAAATGACGGCCGAGGCGCTTCGAGAACTGGAAGGAATGGCTTGTCCCGGGCCGGGTTCGTGCGCCGGAATGTACACGGCGAACACAATGGCCGCCGCAATTGAGGCGCTCGGCATGTCGGTCCCCGGCAGCGCGAACATCCCGGCGATGGCCGAAGCGCGAACCGAAGTCTGCATCAAGTCCGGCAAGGCTGCGATGAGTCTTCTGGTGGCCGGCATCACGCCGCGGCAGATTCTCACGCGGGAAGCGTTCGAGAATGCCATTACGCTGGTCGTGGCGACCGGCGGCTCAACCAACTCCGTATTGCACCTGCTGGCGATTGCGAACGAAGCCGGCGTCCCACTGACGGTGGACGACTTCAATCGTATAACCGACCGCACGCCGCATATCGTTGACTTGCGTCCCGGCGGCACTTACGTGATGGCTGATCTCGATCGCGTGGGCGGAGTGCCGCGTGTGTTGAAGGTTCTCCTCGACGCGGGCCTTCTCCACGGCGATGTCATGACCGTTACGGGCAAAACAATGAAGGAGAATCTTCGAGACGTTCCTGCCGGTGACGAGCACAGTGTGATTCGTCCCGTATCTCAACCGATCAACAAGACCGGCACGATTCGCATATTGAAAGGGAATCTCGCTCCCGAAGGCTCCGTCGTGAAGGTTGCCGGGGTGAAGAACCTGCGCCTCGAAGGACCTGCCCGCGTGTTCGAATGCGAAGAGGATGCCATGGCGTCGATCCTGAAGGGCGAGATCAAGGCAGGCGATATCGTCGTCATTCGATATGAGGGCCCAAAGGGCGGTCCCGGGATGCGCGAAATGCTGGCTGTGACCGGAGCGCTCCACGGTGAAGGGCTCGGAGACAAAGTCGGCTTGATGACCGACGGACGCTTCTCCGGAGCGACTCACGGATTAATGGTTGGCCATGTCGCGCCTGAAGCGGCGATCGGCGGACCGATAGCAGCAGTGCGGCCCGGAGATACAATTCTGATTGATGCCCAGGAGAGAAGACTGGAGCTGAAGGTGTCCGACGCCGAGATCAAAAAACGGTTGAGCCAATGGAAGGCGCCCGAGCCCCGGTACAAAACCGGTGTCCTGGGACGGTATGCGCGGCTGGTGTCGAGCGCGTCGAAGGGCGCGGTGTTGTCTTAAGCCGAAGAACAGGAGAAAGAAAAGATCTGACCAATGCTCAATTCCCAATGCTCAGCCGATTAATTCGGGGACAGACTCCGAATTAATCGGCTGAGCATTGGGAATTGAGCATTGGTCAGATCTTTTCTTTCTCCTGTTCCTCAATTAAGTTTACGTATACATCGTCATCCCTGACTTCGCACTCATAAACCTTCGCGCGCTCCCTCTCTCGACGGCACGTCCCATCCTCCAATCGCACGTGCCAGCCGTGCCAGCTACAAATAACTTCGCCGGCCTGCATGATCCCCTCGCTCAAAGGGAACCCAAGATGCGGACAGAGGTCTTCGATGGCGTAAACGCGGTCGTTCCAGCGGAAAAGTGCCAGGTCCAGGCCATAAGCTTTGACGGCATGGCCCAGCCCTTCGCTGGGGAGCTCCGATAAATTGGCTACCCTCAGCCAGTTATCACTCACGCGTTTCCTCCAGACCATAATGTTATACTTTCGACTAAGTAGATAGGGAGTCACTGATTTGAAGATTGAAGCAAAAAGTCGCACCGCGAGGAGGATGCAGGGAATAGCCGGCGAGGCCGCTTTCCAAATGCTCAGCCGCGCCAATGAGTTGGAGCGCCAGGGGCGAAGCATCATCCATCTGGAAATTGGAGAGCCGGACTTCGACACCCCGGAGCCCGTTGTCAGCGCCGGCATCGAGTGGCTGAAAAAAGGCGCGACGCACTACGCCGCGGTGGCGGGCGTCCCGGAACTGCGCCAGGCGGTCGCACGGCATCTTTCGCAGCAGCATTCCGTCTCAATTGACTGGAAAAACGTTCTCGTGACCCCGGGCGCCAAGATGATGATCTTCGCCATCATTCATTCCATTGTCGATCCCGGCGATGAGGTTATCTTTGCTGCGCCGGCATACCCTGCTTATGAAGCGGCCATTCGAATGGCGGGAGCCACACCGGTTCCCATCAAGCTCGAGGAGTCTAAACAATTCCGGTTCAGCCTGGATGAGCTCGCTCGGAATATCACTGCGCACACGAAAATGATCATCGTCAATTCGCCGCAGAATCCGACCGGCGGCGTTTTGGAGTTGGAAGATCTTCAACGCCTTGGAGACCTTGCGCGCAAACACGACTTGCTTGTTCTCTCCGATGAAATTTACTCCGAGATTTCTTACGGCGAGCGTCCGGCCAGCATGCTGGATGTTCCGAAGATCGTCGATCGGTTACTTCTTGTGAACGGTTTTTCCAAGACCTTTGCCATGACCGGCTGGCGCCTTGGGTACGGCATCGTGCCCTCGGATACGTTTCCAGCCACCGAGCTCTTCGTCAACAACAGCGTATCCAGCACGGCGACATTCACGCAACGCGCCGCGCTCGAGGCGTTTACTCCGGATACCGGCAAAGCCGTCAATGACATGATCCGGGAATTTCAAAAACGCCGCGACGTTTTTGTGGATGGATTGAACAGCATTCCGGGAATCCGCTGCCTGAAGCCGTCGGGAGCGTTTTATCTCTTTCCGAATATCACCGGACTTGGCAAGCGAAGCGAGGTCATTGCAGAGAGGTTGTTAAACGAAGCCGGTGTCGCGGCTCTGCCCGGCACGGCGTTTGGACGATACGGCGAAGGCTACATGCGGTTCTCATTCGCAAACTCTCTGGAGAACATCGAGTCCGCCATTGAAAGAATCCGAAACTTCGTGACAACTCTTTAGTTCCCCGGCATTCCCAAGGCGCAAGGTTTGGCATGTCTCATCTCAAGGTTCTCTTACTTGACGGCATTGATCCCGCTGGCGTCGAGGTGATTCAGCGCACGGGATCGATCACACCTGTCGTTCACGACAAAATTTCAAGAGAGAAACTTTTGGAAATCATCTCCGAGATGGACGGTGTTGTCGTGCGAAGCGCAACGAACATCGATCGCGAATTCATTGAGAAGGGATCACGCCTGAAGGTTGTCGGGCGAGCCGGCGTGGGTGTGGACAACGTCGATGTGGATGCCGCTACGGAGCACGGTGTTCTCGTAATGAATTCCCCCGGCGGTTCAACGACGACCACCGCCGAGCACACCATCGCCATGTTGTTCGCCCTCGCCCGGAACATTCCGCAGGCTTATAAAACTTTGAAGAACCACCAGTGGGAAAAGAGCAAATTCAAAGGCGTCGAGCTGGCAGGAAAGACACTGGGCGTGGTCGGTCTTGGCCGCATCGGCAGTGAAGTGGCCAGGAAGTGTCAGGCCATCGGGATGAATGTGATCGCCTACGACCCATATATCAATCCCGATGCGCACCTCTCGAGCGGCTTGAAGCTCGTCGAGGTTCAAGAGCTCTTTGAAGAGGCGGACTTCATCACCGTCCATTCGCCGCTCACCGACACCACCCGCAATCTGATCAACAGGAAGACCATCGCGCAGATGAAAAACGGTGTGCGCATTCTTAATTGCGCCCGCGGCGGCATCATCAATGAAGATGACCTTTATGAAGCGATGAAGAGCGGGAAGGTTGCCGGCGCTGCATTCGACGTTTTCGAAACCGAACCCAATACTCAATCGCCGCTGCTGGAGCTGGAGAGCTTCATCGCCACGCCGCACCTGGGGGCGTCTACCGTCGAGGCGCAGCGCAAGGTGTCCGAAGACATCTGCAGCCAGCTTGCGGACTTCCTGCTCAGTAACACCGTACGCGGCGCGCTCAATTTTCCGCAGGTCGAAGCGGGTCAGATGGAGAGGTATCAGCATTTCGTGGATCTGGCCGCCCGGCTTGCGGTCTTCATCGCGCAGATTTGCGAGGGACGCATGCAAACGGTCTCCATCCGGTATTCAGGGGAAGTTTGCGACATGAACCTCAATTACCTGACATCGGTGATCGTTCGAAGCTTGCTCATGCCGGTCCTGCGCGAGGGTGTCAACCTGATCAACGCCATGCACGTTGCGAGCCTGCGTGGTATCAAGGTTCAGGAAACGCGGGTGCCGGCGCCCGAGAACTTCACGAACCTCATCATTATCGAGCTCAAGACCGATGTGGAATCGCATCGGGTGTCCGGAACGGTTTTCACTGACAAGCTGCCGCGCATCGTCAACGTCGACGGCTGCCCGCTCGAAGTCGTGCCGCGAGGCAATATGATCTTCTTCACCAACAACGATAAGCCTGGCGTTATCGGCGGCATTGGTACCGTTTTGGGGCAGTGCAACGTCAATATCGGTGGTATGCACCTGGGACGAGAGCATGAGGGCGGGCGGGCTCTGGCCCTCCTGCTTGTCGATAATCCGGTGCAGACTGAAGTGATCGAGCGTGTCCGCAAGCTCGAGAACATTTTGTCGGCAAGGGTTGTGAGGGTGTCTTGAATTTCAAATCACTGATTTGAAATCTTCCTTCTAAAGTTGTGTTAACTCAGTTTTTAGCTCTATTTCTTTTCGCCGCGCCCGTCCTCGTGGGCCGTGTTTCAGATCCCCAGGGAAAGGCCGTTGCGGACGCCAGGGTCCGCGTCCAGGGGGAAGGCGGGCGCACCTCTGAAGTCCTCACCGACGGCCGGGGTTCATTTCGAATTGAAGTAAACAGCCCATTCCGCCTGGAAATTCGTCATCCAGGGTATCGAACGCTTCAATCCGATGTTGTTTCGATCTCAGGTGAAGACCTCTATCAGGCCGATGTCAAACTGCTGCCCGGCAATCCGGAGGACATCGACAATGTCGATCTCCAGCTCGAGGAAGTGGCGGATCCGGAAAGCCGCGTCGATCCAACGGTGCGCGAAGGACTGCCGAAATCGGACCGCCTTTTCGGTTTGCGCGGCGGCGTGAACGTCACAGGGATCCAGGAAGGTTCGGGTCAACGATGGGTCGCGCAATCGGGCAGCGTCTTCACGAGCTCATCGACCGCAACTGCCGTCACCGAAACGTCTGATTTCTCCGCAGAGCTTGGCGACACGTCCGTCACCAACGATGCGCTTCCCGCAGGTGAAACGACTTTTCACGGAAACATTCACTACTTTCATCGCAACGATAAGTTCAATGCGCGAAATTTCTTCGATCCGCCGGAGTCGCCAATTCCGCCGTTCAAGTACCATTTCTTCGGCGGCGATGCAGGCGGAATGGTTCGCCCGGGAACGTACTTTTACTCGCAGTACTGGGGACTGCGTATCCGCCAATCCATCACTCGCGCGGCGACTGTGCCCGATCCGGCGCTGCTTACCGGCGACTTTTCTTCCGTACCAGTTGTGGATCCGAAGACCGGTAAGCCGACACCTGTTCTGGATCCGCAGACCGGGTTTCCTTTCCCCGACAACCGTATTCCGGCCGACCGCTTCAACCCTCAAGGGCTGGCGCTCGCGCGTCTTTTTCCGGCGCCGAATGTTCCGGGAGTGACGACTCAAAATTATCGAGCGGTAGGCAAGCTCGAAACCGCCGCCGACGCATTCGGTTTCCGATTGGATCATCGATGGACGGTTTCGAACGAAGCGTTTCTCGAGTATCAGTTCAACCGTGACACTACAAACGATCCTTTCAACCTGCTGAGTGGAATCACGAACCTGCCATCGTTTGGGGTCCGCGATGCGCTCCAGACACACACCGCGCGCATCAACAACACACATATTTTTTCGCCCTCGCTGATCCACCAGGCGCGGATCTCGGTGAGCTTCCTGACCCAGCCAAGAACGATCCTCGGGGAACAGGATCGGGCCACGCCTGCGATCCTTATTACGGATCTTTCGAACCTGGGTCACGCGACGAATCTTCCGCAGGAGCGACGCAATCGCAGTTTCGAGTTCCTCAATGAGCTTTCCTGGCAGCACGCCGCTTCATCGACCAAGGTTGGTGGAGTCGTACGATATCTTCCGCTCCACGCTACTCTGGATTTGTACAGCCGCGGCCAGTTTCAATTTACGGGCGGAATCTTCAGCCAGAATGCGCTTGCGAACCTCCTTCTCGGTTTTCCGACAAATGCGCTGCGCATGGACGGAAACACGACGAGAAACTTCCGTACCTGGACCACCAGCCTCTACGTTCAGCATGACTGGCGGCCCGCGCCTCGAGTTTCGTTGAACGCCGGTCTCCGCTATGACTACCAGACGCCATTTCGCGAAGCGAACAACCGGGTGGCGAACTTCAATCCCGCAACCGGATTGATGGAGACGTCGCCGAAGACGCTCTACGATCCGGACCGGAATAACTTCGCGCCGCGGGTTGGCCTTTCGTGGCTGCCGTTTGGCAGCGTTGTGGCGCGTGCCGGATACGGCATTTTCTATGACGCCCTGGCAGTGGGCGACAGCCTGTTTCTGCTGGGATTGAACCCGCCATTCGTGCGGTTCGATGTAAAGGACAACGGGCCGGCGTTACCGGAGTTTGATCTCAGCACGGCTTTCAACGCGGCTTCGGGGTCCGTGCAGCCGAGCATATTCTCTGCGTCGAGGCAACTTCCAAATCCGTACGTGCAGCAATGGAATCTGTCACTCGAAGTGCCGCTTCGGGGAGACATGCTGCTGGATCTTTCATACTACGGCCAGAAAGGGACGCGCCTCCGCCGGCAGCTGAATCTGAATCAGCCCACAGCCGGCCCGCTCAATTCGTTCGACGACCGGCGGCCCTATTCGAACTTCAAAAACATTTTCCAGTTTGAGACGAGCGCATCCTCCATCGCCCATGCGGCGGAAGTGCGCATGGAGCGGCGGTTCAGAGCAGGCCTCGGGCTTGTTGCCGCGTACAGGTTTTCCCGGTCGATCGACGATGCGACGCTGATCAGCGTTCTGCCGCAGAATTCTCATAACCTTCGGGCCGAGCGCGGGCTCGCGGATTTCCACATGAAGCACCGCCTGGTCTTCTCGACTACGTATAACCTGCCGTCACGGCGCTTTATCAAAGGATGGCAGCTGCAGGGGATCGGCACCCTGCAATCCGGAACGCCGCTGTCTGCTGTCCTTGGAGCGGATGTGGCCGGAACCGGGAGCCCCATCGTGAATCGGCCGGACCTGATCCGTAATCCGAATGTCTCGAACCCGACGCCATCACGGTTCTTTGACACGGGCGCGTTTCGCACTCCGGCAGAAGGTACATTCGGCAACAGCGGACGCAACGTCATCATTGGTCCCGGTACCTGGAACGTCGATATCGGGGTGACCCGAACCCTGAGGCTGTCGGACGCGACACGGGCGCAATTCAGGGCCGACTTTTACAACGTATTCAATCACCCGAATTTTGTGGCGCCGCCGTCCATGCAGAACTTTGCCGACGCGCCAGACACCTTCGGCGTACTTTTTGTTGCGAGATCTCCTCGAATTCTTCAATTTGGATTAAAATTCCTATGGTGAGAACCTTCATATTACTGCCCCTTGTTTTGTTGCTTTCGCAGAAGCCGGTCGAAAAACCGAAAGTTCACCCGGACTTTCAATTCGGATCGTATCCCTCGTCCCGCTCCGCTGAAGAATTGCTGAAAGACGACCTCGCCCGCCAGATCCTGGTGGCCTTCCACGAAGGTTGGTCGCTCGACAAGATTGCAAAGACCCTGAAGCTCCAGGTCTCCGAAGTCTCCACCATGACGGACAAACTCGAAGACGCTGGCCTTGTAAACCGTGAGGACGAGTACGACGTCAGGCCCGCAATGCCGGTGATCCGAGAACGCGATTACGATCGGGTGAAGGATAACCTTCGCAGGCACACTCAGGAATTCACGAAACTCATTCTCGATAACTGGAAGAACATCGAGACGATGGCGACTTCGCTTGAAGGCGCGAAAAACACACCAAAGGATCGCCTGATGTACGAAACGGTCGTCTCAGGGATTCTGCTGGGCGGTGTGATGGACGCTCTTCTGGATGACAAGACGCTGCTGCCCGGAATCCGGCGCCGCGTGAAGACCGATCGTTACTATGCGTGGCTGGTGGAAAGCAATCCTGCTGCGGCCGGCAAGTTGCGCCGAGAGGTCCGCGAGTCGGCCGGCTACCGGGTTGTCGCGATCGGCAACGTGCTCCCGGACGAGAAGCTCAATCCCGACGATCTCCGGGGCAAGGCCACGGTTATTGATGAACCCGAAGCGCAGAGGTATCGCACTTTCATCAGTCTGCTGTCTCGAGACAAGCTCCTGCCCTATTTCAAGAACCGCCGCGATGAGTTCCTTAAGACGGGCGCGTTGATTTCAGCCGGAAGGTACTCGGCGTTCGCGGAGTTCTTCGCCTGGTATTACGTGGCCATCGCCAACGGAGTGACCGACGCCCTGGTCGCCGAGCACCGGATTGCGCCTCCGGAAAAGCTTTACACCTACGCCGTCAAACTTCCTCAATAGCGTTCCCACACTACGGCATGTAAAAGTGCGTCGGAAGGCGGATCTGAAATCAGCAGTTTGGAATCGCCGATTTGGAATATATATAGCCGGATTCAACCAGCCTTAGCGATCATTGCTTTTGAAGATGGCTTTGGAAAATTTTCTATACATATTCCAAATCGGCGATTCCAAATTGCTGATTTCAGATCCGCCTTCCGTCTGATTGGATTTCTCCAGCCGCTCCTTCCGCTCTGCGATGCTGTTTGGACACAAACAAAACGCCCAGAGCAGATGCAACCAGAGCCTGAACGGGTCCGAGCCAAAGATTGGAAATGCGCATCAGTTCCAGGGGTTCCCTGCCGGTGAAGGGTTGGATGAGTATCGCCAATAACACGAGAAGCAAATAGAAAACGGACAGGCTCAGAGAAACTTGAAAGAATGTCTTCCGTACAACGGTGCTGCCCTTTGCGGAATCCAATGCCGTATACCCCAACACGGTGATTATCATTCCCAATGTAGGCATTATCGTCGGCAGCAGCCAACTCCAGGCTTCTTGCGTCTTATCATCGAACCGCCCTAGAAGGGACTGCACGACCACGATCAGGATAATGGCGCCCGCGCCGATCAACCACGTAGCACCCAACCGCACGCGCACAACATCAATGGACACCAGGTTCTTATCGCCTATCCGTCTCGAACTACGGGAACGGCCCTCGCTCATTTCTTCACCCTCTTCACCGAATTTCAATTTAGCCACTGTGAAATTCCGGATTTTTCCAGGTGCACGTCTGCAGAGAGTCGACCTGGCACCGTTACATTCGTTTCGCTTTGCACGTCCACCTTTTCAAACTCATAGACTAAGGCAGTACAGGCATATTCCGCGGAATACGGCTGCATCGCCAAATCAAGAGGCAGGGCGTTGAAGCCGAAACGCAGCCACGAAATTGCAGTAACCCGGCTCACAACTTCAGACGTCTGGCTGAACCGTTGCGGCGTCACGACAAAAACGATAATCCGATAGAAGCCCCGCCTCGCCTGAAACAAGGCCTTCAGTTATTCCGCGATGGAAAAATCAGTGAGGCCGCGAATCTCAACATTCCAACGGTTGGGTAGTGGCATGGGAGTCCCGTCCGGATCAATCTGCTCCAGACGTGTAACCAGGGCAAAACCGCTCGGTACCGCGGAGCGGCGTGAGAGTGTAGCCCCGGGCGCAAGCCCGGGGTTCTGTGCGGTCAAACGAGTCAGCCCCCGGGCGAAAGATTCCAGAGATTCTTTCGCCCCTCCGGGGCTTGAAGTCCAAAACGACACGCTGCCCCCCGGGCTTGCGCCCCGGGGCTACACTCTAACGCCGCTCCGCGGCTGCGATCGATCGGATGTCTTTCGGCGCCGTTTTTCGCCTTCGACACTAGTCATCGCGATTGTTCTTATCGTCTCCGAGTCAGACACAATTGTTCCCGTAAGGAAAGCAGTCATGTCCATCGTAGACACGATGGTTTACACGAGGGAGAAAACCGAGCCGTTCATGCCTGCCACAGCCATCGTGCGGTTTCCACACGAGGCACGAGAACACGGCCATCTTCAAACGCCCACGCCAGAGTGTGGGCGAAAGACCAGAGCCGCGCGCGCTCGCGGTTGAGATTCAGCGCGCTCGTGAGCTTGTCCAGACGATTTATGGTGCGTTCCCGGCTGTGCCCGAATTCGTATGACCGCACAATCGGGGAAACGCTGAACTCACGTTCACCGACAACGGGTTTTGGGTCGATGACGAGCCATGGCTCACGCGTGGCTCGGAGCACGTTGTCACCATGAAGATCCTGATGGATCAAAACCTGCGGCCCCTGGCCTTCCCTCGGAGCGTGAAGGACCTCCAGCGCGCCATCGAGCAGCTCCATTTCGAAGGGACGCCGGGCCTGCTCCCAGCGGCCCGGGAGCTGCGATGCCCAGCCGGCGGCTTCCTCGCGCAGAGAGATAAAAGGCTGACTCGCAGCGATCCAGAGCCGGGGCAATAGCTCTATCATGACGTCGAGCGCCTCCTCCGGTTGGGCGGCGGAAAGATGGCCGCCGGGTTCGCATCGTTCCATGAGGAGAGCCAGATTGGCGGGATCGTTGTCGATGAGCTGCACTGCACCATGGCCGCCCCAGCGGCGCAACGCCTCTGCTTCGAATTCAGACTCATGATGTGGAAACTGAATCTTGAGAACAGCCGATCTGCCGTCCGACAAAGTCGCAGGGAATACAACTGAAACGCAGGATTGGTCGTAGCCCTTACCGAGTCGCAGGGACCAGCGATCAACACACGCAGCGATGCGCATCGGGAGTTGATCGAGCCATTCGCGTCCCTCGCCCAATTTTTCAAGCCATCGGATTTGCAGAGGAAGATCGACCAGCGGTTCCTCACCAGGCGAGAATTATTCTGCCTGCGCTCGACGCGCCGGCATCTCAATACCAAGCTTCTTCATCCGCGACCACAATGTAGAGCGGTTGATGCCCAGCATTTCCGCGGCGCCGCTCGTGCCGCCCAGGACCCAACCCGTTCGCTTGAGCGCGCGCAGAATAAGTTGTCGTTCGGCCTCTTCAAGTGTGGGCAGGGTTTCAGGATTTGAGGTAGTGGGGCTGGTACCGCCATTCACCGCCAGGTGGCTGGTCTGGATAGTATCGCCCTCGCAGAGAATCACGGCACGTTCCATCAAGTTCGCGAGTTCCCGTACATTCCCTGGCCAATCGTATTGAACGAACTGGTCATAGACGGCCGGGCTGATACGATGGATTCGCTTGCCCATGCGTTGAGAAAATCTTCTGAGGAAATGACCTGTGAGAAGCGGGATGTCTTCCTTGCGATTGCGTAACGGCGGGACCTCGATAGGAAAAACATTCAGACGATAATACAGATCTGCGCGGAACGCCCCCAGTCGTACTGCCTCCCCAAGGCCACGATTGGTCGCGGCAATGACCCGGACATCTACCTTCTGAGTGTGTGAGCCGCCCACCCTCTCGAATTCCTGCTCCTGCAGGACGCGCAACAGCTTCGTTTGTGTCTCGATCGGCAGCTCACCAACCTCGTCGAGAAAAATCGTGCCTCGGTGGGCCAGCTCAAAACGGCCCTTTTTCTGCGCGGCCGCTCCTGTAAATGCACCCTTCTCGTGACCGAACAATTCGGTTTCGACCAGGTTCGCCGGCAGCGCTCCACAGTTCACCTTCACCATTACACTTTGTTTCCTGCGGCTACGGTTGTGAACAGCACGCGCGATCAGTTCCTTGCCTGTTCCTGTATCACCCAGCAACAAGACCGTCGAATCTGTCTGCGCTACCATCTCGATCATGCTGAAAACCTTCTGCATCACGGGAGATGCGCCGACGATTTCCTCGAAGTTCAGTTCGCTTTGCAGTTCCTTCTGGAGGTAGACATTCTCCTCGTGTAGCTGGTTCAGTTTGGCTTCGGCCTGCTTTCGTTCGTTGATGTCGCGAAGAATGATCGTAAACAGTCTTCCTGTCGAGACATCGGTTCGAGAAACCGTGGCTTCGATCGGAAACCGTTCGCCGTCTTTACGAACTGCAGGCGGCCCCTCGGGAATCCAAAGCTGCGGGGCCTTCGAATCTGCCGCAGCCATATAGGTAGACAACACCTGCTTCAGCGATTCGGAGAGAAAAACGTCAAGCTTCTGGCCCGACACATCGGATGCCGCGCAACGGAACACCGCCTGGGCCGCCAGGTTGAAGATCACGATTCTTCGCTCGGAATCGATCACGATGATTGCATCCATCGCCGAACGGAAGATACTGGCGAGTCGTTCCTCCGTCTCTTTTCGCGCGCTTTCCGCTTTTTTTCTTTCGGTGATATCCAACAGGAACGCCTGGCTGTACAGGAACCTGCCTTCCGCGTCGCGTTTCACGACAGAGGAAACCTGGAAGTCCAGTCGCTCGCCGTTCTTCTTCAAGCCTTGCACCTCAACATCCTTGATGAAACCCTCTCGCACCAGCCTTGGCATGAAATCTTCCTGCACCAAGCGGGTGTATTCGGGCGCGGCGAAGTTCACCACCGGCCGGCCGATGACTTCGCTGCGCTCATACCCGAGGGTCTTCAGCCAGAACTCATTCACGTCGAGCACGCAGCCGTGTTCATCGATCGAATGCATCATGATCGGGGTGTTGTCGTAAAGCGATCGAACACGTTCCTCACTCTCACGAAGTCTTGCGTTCACCTCGGATAGCTCGGCGGTGCGCTTCGTCACACGCTGCTCCAGTTCCGCGGCGTGACGCTCGGCCATCTGATTGAGGTGCGCATCCCGGATCGCCACTGCCAGGCTGTCGGCCACTTCCTCGGCAATTTCAATGTACTCTGCCGGGAAAGGTGCCGGTTCACGGGAGCCCAGGTTCAAGACGCCGATCAGTTCGTCGTTCGCCAGCAAGGGTACGCTGACGAAGGAACGAATACCTTCCGCCTCCAGGGCGCCGCGGACGAACTCAGCCGCGACCTGCGCGACGCTTTCAACCATGTAGGGCTTGCCCTGGCGAAGGTCGGTCATACTGCCGAACAGATCGAGCGGGACCTCGGCGCCGAGTCCCAGGCGCGTGTTATCGGACGCGAACACACCCACAAGCCTGGCTATTGCGCCTCCCTGCTCGAACAGGGCCACGCTGGCGCGCTCGCATGGAACCAGTTCGTGAAAGCGTGCCAACGCGGCTTCTGCGATCTCATGGACCGATCGGACAGACAGGATTGCGCGGTCCGTCTCCCGAAGAAGCTTCAAGCGCTGGTTGTATTGACGGCGGCGGTCTGCCTCCAGGGCCAGCGCCGTCAAGTCCGCCAGCGAAGCCGCGAAGTTCTGTTCCTCCGCCTCCCACTGTCTTTGCGGGCCTATATGCTCATTGCACAGAACTCCCACCGTGCGGCCTTCCCGGCGAATGGGAACGTCAAGCATGGATACGATGCCCAGGGCGTCAAGATAGCCCGAAGCGAATTCGGCGGTTGAAGGGTCGGTCGCCGCGTCCGCTGCCGCGATAGTTCGGCATTCTTCCAGGGTCTCGAAATAGCGCGGATATCGGTCAACCTCGAGAATTGCTCCGCTCTCGCGAACATTGCGGGCTCGATCCAGGAGATGAACGCAGCGAAGTTGAGTATGGGTGTCGTTGAACAACCAGATGCTGACTCGGGCGACATCCAGCGATGAAGCAGCGACGGTGCAGAATCGCGACAACCGATCGCCCAGATCTGCGGACTCTTCTCGCGAAAGTTCGATGAGTGCGGCCTGAAACTGCAATGGCTGAAACACGCGTCCGGTGTCCTCCTCTTTTCCTGCGGCCATGGCGCATTGTAGCGCCAATCCAGGAGGCCTGTTGATATTTCAGCATCGTGTTGACATTTCAACAACGAAGGTAGCCCAGGCAACGGGTGAGCCGGCTTTCCATGTCGGTCCGGCGGGCCGCTGGAGTCTGGTTTATGCACGGGTCGGAGCTCACGTCGTCTCTGCCGGCGACGTCGGCAGTTTCAGTGTGACGGCGTCGCCTTCGGCGTCACCCGTTCTGGCAGGCGACCCTGATCGACCTACCGTATGGAAAAGATCTGACCAATGCTCAATTCCCAATGCTCAGCCGATTAATTCAGGGGGCAGACTCCGAATTAATCGGCTGAGCATTGGGAATTGAGCATTGGTCAGATCTTTGTGGTTCCTATGGCGTAGCGCCCTGACTGGAGCCGGCAAACATTTTCTTGCCGTTCAGCAGGATCGACCTGGCGTTGGCGACGTTGCTTCCATCCTTGGCGCGCGTGCCTTCGGCCGTAATCACGTCGCCGGGTTTGAGCGAGTTTCGGCTCCAACCCAATCGCATGAGCGCATTCGGCCCGCCGAGCTCCAAACCCCAATTCGAGACTTTACCGGAATCATCCTTAACGTCGATGTAGAGCCAGGCATGAGGATTTGCCCATTCGACTTTCGTGACGGTGCCGGTCAGCGTGACGGGCTGCTTGGCATCGAACTCCGCTGAAAACGAATGGTGCGCCGACACCGGCAATGCCCCGGCGAGCACTCCGGCGGCAAGGACAACAACGAGGACTTTGGTATTCACGGTCAGAACCTCCATTTAGTGCGGACCAGGACTTGGCGGCTCCGGCGGAGGCGGCGTCATGCGCCGATGCTCCATGCTTTTATCGTGGTTGTCGCACGAACCTTCGAGCAATTCCATGTCCGCGGCAAGGTTCAACGCCGTCCTCACAGTCCACGGCTTTGAATATGCTTTGGGATCGTTGATGGTAACGGTCAGTTCCATATGCCCGACGTCCGTGCGCCGGAACCGTTCGGCCAAGCGCAATGCATCACTGTGCGGGCGCGCCTTGAGAGTGTCCAGCCACCCGCCATCCTTGAGTCCCGTTGTCTCGACCACGAATGTATCGCCTTCCCATCTGCCGATGGAGTAGCCCATCCATGTGTGTTCGGTTACTTCCGGCAGACTGCGTCCATCCGTGAACACCTGACGGAACGCAAGGTTGGCGGCTGTTTCATACAGGAACACGGTGACTCGCGCCGTGGGAATAATCTTGAGAGTTCCGATGAAATTTATTCGCGGCACGCCGGGCAGCAGGCAATAACCGAACGGGTCGTCCACGTGATCGCGGCTTACACGCTGAGCCTGAACTGCGGCTGCCCATGGCGTCAGTTCGATATCTGATGCTTTCAGGCCTTGCGCGAGATCCATGAACAGAGGAGAGGCTCCACCAGCCAGTGGAGCGCCGGTTTGAGCACACTCTTCGGAGTAGCACCGGGAGTCCCAAACGCCCGACAAATCCGGCTTTCCGTCGGCCGTGCGCGGCACAGGCGCCTTGAGGTTTGGCTTGCCGTCCGGCAGGCGTGGAATTCCGGGTGTGGGGTAGTTCAGCCACTGCGCATGAGCGGTTATGGACAGCAGGAGAGTAACCGTGACGGAGGCACACAGGGTCCGCGTGCTCATCGTTAGCCTCCCCTCGTCTATTTCGGTGAGTTGCGGCTACTTTACACGACACGCGTATTGATGGAAAGCAGAACGTGAGTGAATAAGCAAACCGAATTGTAGCGGCAGTCTATGACCAGAGCTGTCCAGGACATCGCGCGAAGCGCATCCGAATACAGCCGCGTAGCGGCGACAGAATGTGGCCCCACGCGCCAGCGTGGGGTTTTCGTTGCAATTGAAGGTTAGCCCCGCGAGGGGCGGAAGACTCTTCAGAACCATCTTTCGCTCCGATGGAGCTTGTAAAATCGAGGTCTACCCGGTCCCCACGCTGGCGCGTGGGGCTACATTCTGTCGCCGCTATGCGGCTGTATTCGCAATGCCTTCGGCAACTTTGAATTTATTTTGGACGGATTCCAAGAAACGGCGCTCATAGAGCGCCGCTACAGTTGGGTTCAGGCGCGATTGCAGATTTTTCCGGCACGCTGCTAGTTCAAGATGGTGAACGCCTGGCTTGCTGTGCCCACGGTGACTCCACTCGAATTCTGCAGAGTCATCGTCAGAGTGGCCGGCCCTGCGCGGTCCGCGCGGATCTGCCACGATACAGCCTGCGTTCCGCCCGCCGGCACTGCCGGCACCGACTGCGTCGATCTCTGCGGGCCCTGGAGACGCGCCGAGTCCGCCGGATTAAAACCGATCAACACGGTGTAGCCGCTGCCTGCCGTCGCACCGGTGTTCGCTACTGTCCCGGTCGCGGTGAAAGACAGGCCGCGCCTGACGCTCGAGGGCACCCCGCTCAGCGTGAGGTCCAGGGCCGGTGGTGAGCCATTGTTTACTCCGGTCGTCACGCGCACGGCTATCCAATCGAGGGAGAAGTCCCGCGCGGTTGAGTTGGCGACGTTAGTCACCCGCACACGGAAGTTCGCGTCCGACAGGTCCGACGAGGCCCAGGTCCGGCCCCATGTGTCCACCGGGCTACCCAGGACGTACGACGCCATGGTTGTCGTCAGCGTCGGCGTGGACTGGCTCGCCGTCCATGTAGTGCCGCCATCCCACGAGAGTTGCACACACATCTTCGGGGTGCCGCCCGTGCTGTCGACGCGCGCGTCCACGCGCACCTCGATACCCAAGACGCCCACTCCCGGCGGCACCCCGAGGCCATAGTTGAAGAATCGGTGGTTGTCGCGACCGGGACTCGTGCACGAGAGCGACGAGTTTGTTCCACTGTTGGTGTCTACGGCGTTCAAGTTGTCGTCGGTCTGCGCGTTGACAGCGCCCGTCTCGAACCCGTTACCGTCGCCGCCGGTATCGGCAGCGTTGGCCGTCGGCCCGCGGAATCCGGCGAGGTTCGGCGTGACTGTCAACGTCGCCGTGCGGCTCACACCTCCGGCGGAACCCGTGATCGTTACGGAAGTCGAGTTCGCCACAGCTTTCGTCGTCACCTGAAACGTCGCGCTCGTCGCGCCCGCCGCGACTGTCACGCTGGCCGGCACGGTCGCGACGCCCATGTTGTTGCTCGATAAAGTCACGACCGTTCCGCCCGCCGGCGCCGCTGCGGTCAAAGTAGCCGTGCCTGTAGACGGCGAGCCCCCGACGACGGTGGCGGGATTGAGCGATACCGACGAGATCGAGAGAGGCGATGCCAGCACTGTGATTGTGGCCGTCCGGGGAGCGCCGAGCGTGCCGGTGATTGTTACGGCCGTGTCCGCGGTGACCGGGAAAGTCGTGATGTTGAAGCTCGCGAACCCCAGACCGGCCGGAACTGTAACTATGGGCGGCACCCGTGCCGCCGCAGCGTTGTTGGTGCTGAGAGTGACGATGGCGCCGCCGGCCGGCGCCGCCTTGTTCAGGAAGAGCGTCGCGTTGATGGAGTTCCCGCCTATTGCTCCGCCCACGCTCGGAGTTATCGAGAGCAACAAGAGGCCGGCGTTCGGATCCGCGGCGAGATTGAGAAACACGGTCCTGCTCGCGCCGTCCGCGGTCGCGGTGACCGAGGCCGTTGTAAACAAATCGACGGGACTCGTCGTGATCATGAAACTGGCTGTGCTGTTCCCCGGCGCGACGGTCACGCTCGCCGGCACCTGCGCCAGGCTCGTGTCGCTGCTGGTCAGAGTAACGACGGCCCCACCCGGGGGCGCCGGCACGCTCAGACCAACTGTGCCTCGCGACGTGGCTCCGCCGATCAGATCCAACGGGCTCGCGCCCATGGCGAAAAGCGGAGATGGACCGGGAGGTCCCGGGTCTATTTCAAGCGTCGTCGCGTGCATCGCGCCGTCAAATCCGTATGTCGCCTGGATCAGAACCCAGTTCGGCCGCGCGACCGGAAGCGTCCTGATTGGAAAGTCCACCGTCATGGTCCCCGCGGGCACCGTGACGATCATCGTTCCATCCGCGCTTCCATTCACGCGAATCTGCGCGCCGCCTGCCGGCGCGGGCGCCGTGAGCGTTAGCGTGCCGGTTCTCGTCGCTCCGCCGAGGACGGTGGGCGGGTTCAGTGTGAGCGCCGAGAGGGCTGCCGCAGGTGCCGGGCTCCCAGCCGGCAAGAGAAGGAGCCAGCTGTCGGGGGCGCGGTTGTCCTCGAGCGGGGACCCGAAGCTGAACACGACGCGAGTCGGCTGTGCAACGGGCGAGGTGGTGATCTGGTACGTCGCACTCGTTGCGCTCGCGGGTATAAAGAGATTCGCCGGCGGCCGGGCGAGCGACGTGTTGTCGCTGATCAGAGTGATGTTGATTCCACCGCGCGGCGCCGGTTCGAGCAGCGTTACCGTTCCGGTCACCGGGGTCCCGCCAATGACAGCCTCGGCGCTCAATGCCCCTCCCCAGAGGGTCGGGAGGATGCCGATCGAGTTCTGCTCTACCGTCCCTCCATACGCAGCGCGCAGCGTCCCAACTATTCCCTGCTCTTGTGCCGGAACCGTGGTGACCGGTGAAACGAGCGCATCGGTTGTACCCGCCGGGACGACCACAGTCGGGGGAACTTCCACGCCCGGAACATCGCTCGCCACGTGCACGAGCGCGCCGCCAGGAGGCGCCGGCGCGGTCAACGCAATCCGCGCGGCGGTGGAGTTGCCGCCGTGAGCGTTTCCGGGGTCGGTGAGAATCCAGAACAGCTTCGGGTCCGGGGGCTCCGGCGGAGAGGCAGTGATCGTGAAGCTCGTACCGGCGGACCACGGTCCGAATGCGTCACCATGCAGCGCGCGCACGCGCCAGAAGTACGTCCCCGGTGGAAGGTTAATGTTCTGGCCCGGGTCCGGTGCCAGCATGTAGTCGGAGCGGCTGATCTGCGTGACCATCAAGACGCCGATGGTTCCCAGGAAGTTGGGCTCGTCGTCGATGTCAATGTCGTAGCCGGGGATCTGCGGGTTCGCCGTGTCCGTCCAATCAAACGTGAAGGGAAGGGAGACCGTGGCGCCTCCCGAAGGAAACAACGGTGTCGGCGGCGGCGGGATGGGCGCTGCGTTCGCGATGTGAACAGTGAGCGTCGCCGACGGCCGGCCCCAGACGTTGTCCGCAGAAACCGCCCGCACGCGGTAGTGGATGTTCGGGATCTCGTTCCCCCACCCGGCGTGGAACTTCGTCCCGAATACTATGGTTGGCCCTCCCGACAGTGTGATCGGATAGGAAAAGCCCGCGTCGTCATCCGCTTCGAGAAGGTAGTACTGAGCGCCGGTGACCTCGGTCCAGACGATATCGAAGAACTCAACCGGATGAAACGATGCGCCGAAAGCCGGGCTCGTGATCGTGGGGACGCCTGCCGGCGCCGGGCCGAGACCCGTCACCGTGAAGCTGCGCGGTGCCGAGAACGGCGAGTCGATGAAGCCCGTCGCTCCCCCGATATTTTGCGAGCCCTTGACCCTCCAGAAGTATGTGCCGTTTGCCAGCCCGCTCACCTGCGCTTCGGTGGAAGTCGGGATGTCCGGACGCAAGTTGTTGGTGAAACCCGACAAGATAACAGACGCAAACGCCGAACTGGTGCTCACCTCCCATGTGTAACTTCCTATCGGGCCGTCAGGATCGACGATTGGTGCCCACTGAAGGGTGATTGGCTGGACGGCGGAGGCACCGTTCGCAGGGGCGACGAGTACAGGCGCAGGGGGCGCGGTCTGAGCCGCAGCCCTGGGCAATCGCGCCGTCGAGATAAGTACAAGAACAGCCACCAGGAAGCGCTTCGACATGGGAACCTCCTTGTGCAACAACCTTTAAGTAAGCAGTCTCGGGGAGGTCGTCAAAGCGTACATGCCGGTTGATAAAAATCTACGTGGGTGCTCCCTCGGGGTGAACGCGGGCTAAAGCCCGCGACTACATTGGGAACAAACGGCACCCAAAAATGTAGTCGCGGGCTTTAGCCCGCGTTCATCCCGTGTAGAATGCTATGCGCTATGCCACTTTCCGGCGTCCGAGTCGTCGACATATCGAGCTTCCTCGCGGGCCCTATGGTCTCGATGTTTCTAGGCGACTACGGCGCGGATGTCATCAAGGTTGAACACCCGGAGCGTGGAGATGAAGTCCGGTTCTGGGGCGAGAACAAGGACGGCGTCGGGCTTTACTATAAAGTTCTCAATCGCAACAAACGCTCGGTGACAGCCGATCTGCGAACGCCGCTTGGTGTTGAAATCGTGAAACGGCTCGCGCGGACAGCCGACGTCGTCGTCGAAAACTTTCGGCCGGGCACGCTCGAACGGTGGGGTCTTGGCTATGACGTGCTCAGGGCGATGAATCCCGGGATCATCCTCGCGCGAGTCACCGGCTACGGCCAGACGGGACCGAACTCGCACAAGCCGGGCTTCGGCACCGTTGCGGAAGGATTCTCCGGTTGCGTGTACGTCACCGGTTATCCAGACCGGCCGCCATTGCTTCCGGCTTTCGGGCTTGCCGACTCCACAACGGGTCTGTCCGGCGCCTTCCTCGTGATGGTTGCGCTGTTCGAGCGGGAACGCCGCGGCGGCGCCGGGCAAGTGATCGACCTCGCTATCTATGAGCCGCTGTTCACATTGATTGGACCGCACGTGGTGAACTATGACCAGCTTGGCGTCGTTCAGCAGCGCACCGGCAGCAGGATCGCGTTCACGGCGCCCCGCAATACCTTCCGGACTCGCGATGGGAACTGGATTGTCATGTCGGGCTCGGCGCAGTCCACGTTCGAGCGCACGTGCCGCGCACTGGACCGACCGGAACTGATCGCTGATCCCCGCTTCGGCGACAACCGCAAGCGGCTGCAGAACGTGGAAGAACTCGAGGCCGCCCTGGCCGAGGGATTCGCGCAATTCGATCTCGAAGAGGTTCTCCGCCGCTTCGACAAACACGAGGCGGCCATCGCGCCCGTGTACAACGTCGAGCAGATTTTCGCGGATTCCCACTTCCGGGCGCGCGGAAATATTGCGACCGTGCCGGATGAAGAGCTGGGAGGACCAGTGCGCATGCAAAATGTGGTGGGCGGTTTTTCCCGCACTCCCGGCGCGATCCGTCACGCCGGTCCTCCCCTCGGCCAACACAACCGCGAAGTGCTGATCGAAGAACTCGGCTTCAGCGAAGCCGAGTTGCACACCGCGGGCCTGACGATCTAGTCGTGACCGCTTTAGCGCGTGGCGATGCGGAACAGGCCGCCGGCGAACGCGAAGGCAGCCACCTCATCTCCCGGCACGGGATCGATTATAGCCACGATGGCCACCACGACGGCTGCGGCAGCCAGTATTAGACATACCGGACGCGCCTGGCTCCCGATTCGAGCATGCGGAACATCTGGCCGGGCTCGGGCCGCCACCTGGAGGGACGCCAGTCCACGGATATATTGTGGATGCGATTCACGGTCTCGCGGAGAATCGCCAGCTTCGAGTTGACCTGCAGAATCGCAGACGCGGCGTTGTCGACGGTCGTTACTTCGAGCAACTCTGCATTCAGGCCGTCGTTCGCGATCCCGAGGACATCGCATTTTCGATAGTCGCGGTGCCGCAGCCATCTGCGGAAGTCGTGAGCGAGGGCATCGAGAACCTGATTCAGTTTCGGCCTGTCAATGTGCGGAGGGGCGTAGGCGAGCCGGACGCAGTGGTCGTGCGTCCCATGTACTCCAATTCCGAGATCACGATCCCCGATGGGAATCTCCTGCGAAAATACTGACGGAACCATTCAACGACCCAGAGTTGTGCGGCCTGCGAATCCTGCGGCGTGGGACTCATCTGAGGAGAGCCGAGGCAGATCATAGTCTTGCTCCTGAGGGATTCACCTCAAGACAAGAAAGCGAATATCTAAACGCAAGGCCCGGAGCAGGCAAGCGATTTCACGGTTCCGATCCGCCTTTCGACAATCCTGGAAGATAGAGTTCAACCAAAAGTGTAGGGACTCTACAGTTTTTTGTATTCATGCGTGAAGCGCTGTCACTCGAGCCAATGCCGTGACCCTGAGACACTGAGATCCAAACCCTTTTCGGTCCATGGACTTAGCGGAGGAACTCTCAAATTTTTACAAAACGAATGACGCTGTCAGCCGTTGAAAGGAAAGGGTAATCGGCTTGCTCACTTGCGGCGCGGAAGTCGAGGGTCGCAATGCTGTACATGTTTGAGATCTATGCCATAGTGATGACACTTGTATTTGTTCTTGCTCTCGGAGTCTCGCTGGTTCTTTATGTGTCCACGATAAGCGGAGTCTTCATCACCCGGCTGTTTCAGGCCGCACGGTCTCACGCCCGATTGCCGGAAAAGGAAGTTTTCGGCCGCCGATAACGACCGCACCGGCGAAAGCCGGCAGCCTACCTTAAACAAGCATTAATTTTCATTTATGCGACGGCAGGTGAAGTGAGCGGGAGCCGGATGATGAACACCGATCCGACGCCCGGTTCGCTTTCGCATTCGATCGAGCCGCGGTGAGCCTGCACGATGGCCTGAGCAATGGACAATCCCAGGCCGCCGCTTTGGGTTTCGACGGAACCGCTTTGAGCGACTCGGAAGAACCGTTCGAAGATTCGAGGAACGTGTTCTTTCGCGATGCCGATTCCCTGATCCTGGAACCGAATCCGAACCTCATCGTCCGCAGTCAGAGTAATACGCAGCCGCGTGCCCGATGGCGAATACTTGATCGCATTGTCGATGAAGATCAGGAAAAGCTGGCGCAGGAAGGCGCAGTCGCCCCGAAAGAGAACATCGCGCTGCAGCTCCCGCTCGATGTGGATCTGCTTGTGATTTGCCAGCGGCGCGGCCAATCCGCAGGACTCTTCCAGGACTTCTTCCAGATATAACTGTTCCGGCGCAAGTCTGAGCTGGCCGGCATCCGCCATCGATAGTGTGAAGAGACCCTCCACGATCCTGCTCAGTTTTTTCAGCTCGGAATCCATGATTCGCGCCGCGCTTTCGTACTCGGCCGTGCTCCTCGGTCTTGTGAGGAGCAACTCCGTTTCTCCGCGGAGTACCGACAGCGGCGTTCGCAATTCGTGCGATGCGTCGGACACGAATTGCCGAAGCTGTCCAACAACGGAGTCGATCCGCCAGAACAGGTGGCCCGCATAGAAGCCGAAAATTGCGGCCGTCAGCAGAAGGCTTGTGGGGAAAAGGACGAAGGCGAAATTGCGCAAAGTTTGAAGGGCGGATTCGACGTCCCGCGTGGGCGCCCCGACGGCAAGGAACCATGAATGATCTCCCGCTTCAAACGGGACTATTGCCACCCTGATCTTTCCTGCATTCCCCGTTTGAATGGTCTGAAAACCAAGGTTGACGATCAATGGCAGGTCGGATGGCAGGTTCTTGGACCGCTGCAGAACCTGGCCTGACGTGCTGAGCACTTCAAAGTATTGATCGATGAGGTTGAGTGCATCGACGTCCTTTTCGTCCGGGTCCGCACTCAAGTCCGCAATGATCGGTGCCGCGGTCTCCTTTAGCGTGCGATCGAGCTGGTTGCGCACGACTTTCTCGAAGGCGAAATAGAATCCGGTGAAGGTCAATGCCAGCAGTGTCCCGGCCACAGCGCAGAACAACAACATCATGCGGAAGCGAATGGACAGTCCGCGGATCACTCGGCAACCTTCATGCAATACCCCACACCGTGCACAGTGTGAATGATCTTCGGAGATCCCGGACCTGAAATTTTCTGGCGCAGCCGGTTGATGTAAACCTCCACGAGGTTCGTTTCACTGTCGAACTGCGCGTCCCAGACATGCTCGACGATCTCCGTGCGAGATGCCACGTCCGGCGCCCGCCCCATAAGAAATTCGAGGAGCGCAAATTCCTTGGCGGTCAGAGCGAGGGGGCGTCCGGAACGCCTGACCCGCCTTTGCTGGCGATCCAATTCGATGTCTGCATACCGGAGCACCGGTCCGCCTTTGCTGACGCGGCGGCGAACCAGTGCGCGAACCCGGGCGAGGAGTTCGGCGACGGCGAAGGGCTTCGTCAGGTAGTCATCGGCTCCAGCATCGAGACCTTCAACCCGCTGCTCGACGAGGCCGCGCGCCGTGAGCATCAGGATCGGAGTGTCGATTTTCGCGTCCCGAAGCTCGCGGCATACTTGAATGCCGCTCAGGCCGGGCAAACGGACGTCGAGAAGGATGCTGTCGTAAGACGTTCCTGTCGCCATGTCCAGCGCTTTCTCGCCGGTGTCCGCGTGATCCACCGCATAGGCGTTCTCGCGCAGCGCCCGGCAGACGAAGTTTGCGACGCGGCGCTCATCCTCGACAACCAGAATTCGCATACGTGCAGATTATAAATAAGAATTAATCCTGTTTTAAGGTCTTGTCGACCGGCAGGGTATAAACTCCCGGTGAAAAAGGAGGGGGATCATGCGCAAACTATTCTGGCTGGCCGTGTTGTTGGTTGCTGTGTCAGCGATTGCCGCTGGGACCGGCTACCACGTTATTAAGGAAATCAAGGTCGGAGGCGAGGGCGGCTGGGACTATCTGACCATGGACAGTGCCGGGCGCCGGTTGTACGTGTCTCACACGAACAAGGTCCATGTTATCGATCCGGACGCCGGCAAGGTCGTGGGCGAGATTCCCGACACGCAAGGTGTTCATGGTATCGCTATCGCGTCCGGACTGAATCGCGGTTTCACAAGCAATGGCCGGGGCAACAATGTCACGATCTTCGATTTGAAGACGCTGAAACCTATCGGCACTCCTGTGATGACAGGTGAAAATCCGGATTCCATCCGCTTTGAAGCGAACTCCGGCCGCGTCTTTACGTTTAATGGCAGGTCTAAAGACTCAACCGCCATCGACGCGAAGACGGGAAACGTGGTCGGCACGATTCCTTTGGGCGGTAAGCCGGAGTTCTCCGTCGCCGACGGCAAAGGGAAGATTTATGTCAATATTGAAGACACCAGTGAAGTCGTCGAGATCGACGCTGCGAAAGCCGCCGTCTCGAAACGTTATTCGTTGAAGCCCTGCGATGGCCCGTCGGGGCTTGCGATCGACGTGAAGAACCGCAAGTTGTTTTCGGTTTGCGGCAACCGACTCATGGCTGTCTCCGACCCGGATTCCGGCAAAGTTCTGGCCACGCCCGCTATTGGCCAGGGGTCCGATGGTGTTGCTTTCGATCCCTCGACCGGATATGCCATCAGTTCCAACGGGGATGGGACACTGACCATCGTGCACGAGATGGGCGGAAAATGGGAAGTCGTCGAAAACGTCGCCACAGCACGCGGCGCCCGCACGATCACACTGGACGAGAAAACGCATAATGTGTATCTTCCCGTCGCTGAACCGGCTCCAACTCCTGCCGGTGGAGGACGTGGACGGGGCTACGTTCCCGATAGTTTCAAGATCCTGGTCGTCGGGAAGTAGAGTCTGGACATGAGCGGCTGCGAATGCAAGCCCGACGCGAAGCGCTAGCGCGCAGCCTCAAGTAAGGGCGCAGCCAGTAATGAAAGGAATTCTGATGAGAGTTCGACTGGGTATTTTCATCTTTGCGTTTTGGGTGTTGCCGTCTGCTTTCGCACAAAATCCACCAGCTCTACCGCCGCCCATTCAGCTCGTTGTGCCGGAGGGGCAGGCCGCGCCCCCTCCGGTCATCACTCTGCAGGATGCGCTGGACCGCGCGAAGATTAACGATCTCCAGTTCCTGTCCGCTGTTACAGACGCCCAGATCGCCCGTGAGGACGTTCTGCAGGCAAAGAACTCTCTGCGCCCAACCGTAAGCAGCGCCTGGGGTTACTTTGGAACGCAGGGCGACGGCCTTACGCCCAACGGCCGTTATGTGACGACCGACGGCGTCCACGTTTACCGCGCATGGGCCGTTGCGCATGAGGATCTATCTCCAAACAATGTTTTCAGGACCGGCTATCGCAGGGCGCAGGCAACGGAGGCTCTCGCAAATGCCAGGATCGAAATCGCACAACGCGGCCTGACGGTGACGGTAACGAGGAATTATTATGCCCTCGTCACGTCTCAGCGGAAGTACGCAACCGCCCAGCAGTCGGCCCAGACAGCCGCGCGTTTTCTCGATATCGCTCAGCAGCAGGAGAATGTCGGGCAGGTGGCCCATGCCGACGTCGTGAAGGCCCAGATACAGTACGAGCAGCAGAACCAGATCTTCGAGGAAGCATTGCTTGCCATGCAGAACGCCCGCTTGAACCTCGCGGTGCTTCTGTTTCCAACCTTGAACGAGAACTTCACTGTTGTGGACGATCTCGCTTCGGCTCAGATGCTGCCGCCATTTCCTGATATTCGAGTAATGGCAGAGCGTCAGAATCCGGATCTCCGCGTGGCCGAAGAAACGGTGCGCCAGGCAGGTCTGGATGTCAGCAGCGCCCGCTACGCCCGGCTTCCATCGCTTACTATAGATGCCAATTACGGTCTGGAGGCCAACGCTTTGAAGCTTCACGCCGTCCAGGCCGCCCAGCCTCAATTCGGACCGCTGCCGACCCTCGGCTACTACATAGTAGGTAGCCTTAACGTGCCGATCTGGGATTGGGGAACGCAGCGGAGCAAAGTGCGCCAGGCCCAGTTCCGCGAGCAACAGGCAAGAGTGCAGCTTACTCAGGCGCAGCGGCAGTTGCTCTCGAATCTTTATGCGTTCTACAACGAGGCGATGGTCGCCCGTTCTGCTGTGGACCGGCTTCGCCGTGCCGCTGATCTTGCAACCGAGAGCCTGCGGTTGATCACCTTGCGCTATCAGGCGGGCGAGTCCACCGCTCTCGAAGTGGTCGATGCCCAGAACACGCTCGTGCAGTCTCGCAATGCTTTCGATGACGCACAGGCCCGGTATCGAAACGCGCTCGCGAACCTGCAAACTGTTACTGGAAACTTCTAAGCCATGTTGAAACACAAAACAATTGTCCTGTCTATCAGCCTTCTTCTGCTGTCGAGCTGCCAGGCGAAACCGGAACCAGAGCCTGAGCCGGAGGTCACTGTCGATGTGGCGCCGGTGCTGAGTTCGGCAATCCAACTCAAAGTCAAAGCTGATGCGACGCTTTATCCGCTGCAGCAATCGGCGATCGTTGCGAAGATCACGGCTCCGGTCAAAAAGTTTTACGTGGAGAAAGGCTCTGTTGTTCGCGCGGGACAGTTGCTGGCGGAGCTGGAGAACCAGGACCTGGCCGGAACAGTCGCGGAAGCCAAAGCCGCATACGATCAGGCGGAAGCGACGTATCAAACCACGGCCAGGGCCACGGTCCCGGAAGATCTCCGGAAAGCAGAGCTCGACGTCCAGACAACGAAAGAGGCGATGGATCAACAGCAGAAGCTTTATGAAGGCCGTCAGACCTTGTTCAAGGAAGGCGCAATAGCGCAGAAGGACGTCAACGACACCCAGGTCGCATTCATCCAGGCGCGAAACCAACACGAGCTCGCCCGAACTCATCTCGAAGCTTTGCGTGCAGTGAGTCAGGATCAAACTCTCAAGGGCGCTGCCGCGCAGCGAGACGCCGCAAAGGCGCGATACGAATCCGCGCTGGCCCAGCTCAACTATTCGAAGATTACCAGTCCGATCAGTGGCATCGTCACGGACCGGCCGCTCTTCGCCGGGGAGATGCCGTCAGGTGGTGGTCCCATCGTTACAATTATGGATCTGTCCCAGGTCATTGCCCGGGCTCATGTCTCGCAGGACGAAGCGAGAGTGCTGAAGGTTGGCAACATGGCGAATCTCATTCCTGCCGACGGCGGCGCAGCCATTCCGGGAAAAGTGATCATCGTCAGTCCCGCCCTTGATCCAACCAGCACGACCGTTGAAGTGTGGGTGCAGGCCGCCAACGTTGCTAATCGCCTGAAACCGGGCAGCAGCCTGCGGGTGGAGGCGATCGCTCAATCGGTGCCGAACGCGCTCGTCATTCCGGAGGCTGCCGTGTTGACGAGCACATCCGGCAGCACGTCCGTGATCGTGGCCTCTGCCGACAATAAACCTGAAAAGAAAAGCGTCACCTTAGGTATCCACGACAACGGCAACGTTCAGGTTACCGAAGGCCTTGTCAGCGGCGAGCGTGTCGTCACAACAGGGGCATTTGAGCTGAATAAACTGGATCCCGAGGTGCTGGCCAAGACGAAGCTTCAGATCCAACCTCCGAAAGAAGAAGAGGAAGAGGACGAGGAAAAGTAGCAAATTGACTTCGAGCAAGTATGAAACTTGAACATCCAGAATTAGAGCATCGTTACCTGCAGGATCGGGAACTGGAGCATCCGGAACGATACTGGTTTGCCCGCCATTCGAAATCGATCATCTTTTTGATTCTCGTTTTGACGGTCGTCGGAATCTACGAAGCCCTGAACATTCCGGTTGCAGTGTTTCCCACGACCAACTTTCCACGAATCATTATCGGTGTGGATAACGGCGTGATGCCGATCGAGCAGATGCAGGTCACGATCACGCGGCCAATTGAGGAAGCCGTCAACATTGTTCCCGGTCTCGACGAGGTTCGCTCTATCACCAGCCGCGGTTCGGCGGAGATCGGCCTGTTCTTCAACTGGACCGTAAACATGGTGGACACGCTGCAGCTGGTAAACGCCGCGGTCTCGCGCATTCAGAGCAGTCTTCCTCCCACTGCAAAAATCGAGACCAATCGCCTGGATTTCGCCAGTTTCCCGATCATCGGTTACAGCCTGACATCGGATACGGTTCCGCAAACACAGCTTTGGGAAATGGCGACATACGACATCAAGCCGCGGCTGAACCGTCTTACCGGAGTTGCCAGCGTCGTTGTCCAGGGTGGTGAGCAGCCGGAGTTTCACGTCACACTCGACCCCGGAGCGATGCTGCGTGCGAAGGTTTCGGTGACGGACGTCGTGACTGCCATCAATCGCACGAATATCATCGATTCGCCGGGCTTGATGAGCCGGAACCATCAACTCTTTCTCGGCCTGGTTACCGCGCAGGTGCGCAATCCGGAGGAGATTGGCGACATCGTCATCAAGACTGTGGCCGACACGCCGGTTCGAGTGCGTGACATCGGAAGCGTCGCCCCTGCGGTCGCGCCGGTCTATACGGTCGTCAGCGCAAATGAAAAACCGGCGGTGCTGCTCAGCGTGAACCGGCAGCCGGACAGCAATACAGTCCAGGTTGCCGACGAAGTTCACCAGGAAATGGCTATCATCGGCAAGAGCCTTCCTGCCGGTGTGCAAGTCCGGCCTTTCTATGACCAGTCCAACATCGTGAATGAATCCATCGCCAGCGTGCGCGATGCAATCATCATCGGACTGTTGCTCGCCGGTTTCATCATTTGGCTGTTCCTGCGCGACTGGGGCACTGCGGTAATGACCGGGCTTGTGGTTCCCGTGACGATAGTCGTGACTTTCATCGCGATGAAGCTCCTCGGTCAAAGCTTCAACCTGATGACCCTTGGTGGGCTCGCGGCCGCCGTAGGACTGGTGATTGACGACAAAATCGTGGTCGTCGAGAACATCGTGCTTCACCGCGACAACGGTGAAGGGCCTCTTCAGGCAACGGCCAGCGCACTGAAAGAACTGACAGTTCCCCTGATCGGCTCCACGCTCACGCCGATTGTCGTCTTCCTGCCGCTGATTACCATAACGGGAGTGATTGGAACCTTCTTCAGCGCCCTCGCAATTGCGATGAGCGTCGCATTGCTGACGTCGCTGGTTCTTGCTTTGGTCTGGACAAGCAATCTGAGTACGCGTCTCATACGCCGTCACGGGGGAATATCACAAGAGGAGGCGCACACCACAGGATTCTTCGGCCGCATTATCCGATTCTACGAGCGCTGGATGCGCCGCAGTCTGCGGCATCCCTCGATGATTGCAGTACTGTGCGTGCTTCTGATTGTTGTTTCTTATATTTGCTACGGACAGCTTGGTAGCGGGCTGCTTCCGGCGTTCGACGAAGGTGGATTCATTCTGGACTATGTGATGCCTCCCGGCAGTTCGTTGCAGGAAACCAATCACGTTCTCAATCATGTCGAGCAAATTCTTCACTCGGTGCCGGAAGTCGAAAGCACCTCCCGGCGGACCGGGCTGCAACTGGGCATCTTTCCGGTGACCGAACCCAACACGGGCGATTTTGCCGTCAAACTCAAACAAGATCGTAGCCGGGACATCGAGGAAGTCATCAGTGAAATCCGGGAGAAAGTGACAAACGCAGAACCCGCGCTGGACGTGGAATTCATTCAGGTCCTGCAGGACATGATCGGCGACTTGACCGGCGCCCCGGAGCCCGTTGTCGTGAAACTCTTTTCGGACGATCCCGAACTTCTCTCCACGTGGGCGCCGCAAGTGGCGGATGCGCTCGCGAAAGTCATGATCGATGGCAAGACACCTATAGTGGATGTCGAGGATGGAATTGAAAACACGACCAGCGGGCCGGCCGTGGTTTTCACGATTAATCCGCAGGCTGCGGCCCGTGCGGGTTTTGCGGCGGACGATCTGGGCGTCGCGGCAACCGCCATCATGGACGGCGAGCCTGCCGCCGCGCCGCTGGTCATCAATGAGCGTCCCTATACCCTTCGCGTCCGTTTCCCGGCCGCCAATCGGTCATCCCTCGAAGCGATGAACAACACGATGCTCGTGAATTCCAATGGAGGGACAGCAACGCTGGGCTCCATCGCTTCGATTAACGAATTACCCGGGCAAACCGAAGTCATCCGCGAGAACCTCCAGCGCGACGTGCAGGTCACCGCGCGCCTGGAAGGCGTGGATTTGGGCACCGGTATCGCCGCCGTGCAAAAGGTTGTCGCTGATTTGAAACTTCCGCGCGCTATTCGAGTCGACTACGGCGGCACCTACAAGGAACAGCAGAAATCGTTCCGGGATCTCATTGTTGTTCTGCTGCTCGCTGTGGTGCTCATTTTTCTCGTGTTGCTCTTTGAATTCCGATCGTTCACCGCGCCTGTTGCCATTCTGTCTTCCGCACTCCTTTCAACTTCGGGAGTCTTCCTGGCTCTCCTGATCACTCGAACCGAGTTCAACGTTTCTTCATTCATGGGACTGATCATGGTGCTCGGCATCGTCGCGAAGAACGGCATTCTCCTGCTGGACGCCAATCAGAAATTCCGCGCGGCAGGGATGCCTCCCGACGAAGCCATCATTCAGGCGGGACGCCGGCGGCTGCGTCCTATTGTGATGACCGCCCTTGCGGCCGTTGCGGGAATGCTGCCCCTGGCCCTTGCTCTCGGCGCCGGTTCGCAAATGCTTCAGCCTTTAGCCATTGCCGTCATTGGCGGCATTCTGATTTCAATGGTGCTGTCGCTGATCATCACGCCTGCGATGCAGTTCTATCTCGAGGAAAAGAAGGCGGGCTAAATTCCGAGTTTAGCCCGCGTTCGCCCCAGGTCTTGAAAAAATCCCCTCCAGGCATAACGTTCAGAGCATGAGTACCACTATTCTCGATGCCTATTCGGAAGCAGTCATTGCGGCGGCGGAGCGCGTGAATCCGTCAGTTGTGAATATCGAGGTTCATCAGAAGGATAAGCGTGGGGGTTCGGGTTCCGGCTTCATCTTCACGCCGGATGGATTCATTCTGACCAACAGTCACGTTGTTCACGGTGCGAGCCACATCGAAGCCACGTTGTCGGACGGACAGAAGTTCCAGGCGGATAAGATCGGAGATGACCCGGATACGGATCTCGCCGTCGTGCGTATAACAGCGCCGAATCTTGTGCCGGCCACACTCGGCGATTCGCAAGGTGTTCGAGTGGGGCAACTCGTCATCGCCATCGGAAATCCCTACGGTTTCCAGTGCACCGTAACATCCGGCGTGATCAGCGCTCTTGGACGCTCCTTGCGATCGCAGTCGGGCCGCCTGATTGATAACGTCATCCAAACCGACGCGGCGCTAAATCCCGGTAATTCCGGCGGGCCGTTGATTACATCCCATGGCGAAGTCATCGGCGTAAACACGGCCGTGATTCTGCCCGCGCAGGGAATCTGCTTCGCGACCGCCATCAATACCGCAAAGTTCGTTGCAGGCCGCCTGATCAAGGATGGAAAGATCCAGCGGGGTTACCTCGGTGTTGCCGGACAGAACGTGCCGGTTCATCGTGTCCTGGTGCGCGGTCACCATCTGGCGGCCGGTAGCGGCATTTTCGTTGTCAGCATCGAGCAGAATAGTCCTGCCCAACGCGCCGGATTGCGTGAAGGCGACATTGTTGTGGAATTCGGCGATCGTCCGGTGGCCGACATCGACGCCCTACATCGCATGCTCACCGACCATCAACCTGGTGTAAATACAGGGCTTACTATTCTGCGGGGGACCGAAAAGCTGGTATTGCAGGTGGCTCCGTCCCTGCTATAGATTCTAGACACCGCACTATGCGAGTTCTTATCGTCGAAGACGACACCGATTCACGTGAAATGCTGAGAATCCTGCTTGAGCGGGACGGTCTAGAGGTGACCTGTGCGACAAATGGCCGTGAAGCCCTGGACGCCCTCAGCCTGAGCACGTTTTCGGTGATCATTTCGGATTGGCTGATGCCGGAACTTGACGGCGTCGAACTCTGCCGCACAGTTCGGGCGGCCGACATGGCGCACTATTGCTACATCATTCTTCTTACCGCCCTCAGGGGCAAAGCCCGCTATCTCGAAGCGATGAATGCCGGCGCTGATGATTTTGTTACAAAACCTTACGATCCGGAGGAACTGAGAGCCCGTTTGGTCGTCGCGGAGCGCATCGTTCGACTCCAGGAACACGTCCGAAGGCTCGAAGGTGTTTTGCCGACCTGCATGTACTGCAAGAAAATCCGCGATGATCACGACGTTTGGGTCGCCATCGAGCAGTACATTACGCAGCGCACGGAGGCTTCCTTCAGCCATGGTGTTTGCCCCGAGTGTTACCAGAGCGTTGTCAAGCCCGAACTGGACCGCATCCGTTCAAAGTAAGAAAAACCGCCAATTGTACAATTGGCGGCCCTTGTGACCTCTTGTTGCAATTCTTGCCCTCCCGCTATCATTAAAAGATGCGTGAAAAATTTGTGAAGACCGACCCACTGTCCGTCGTGGAATCGTTGGATAGCCGCTTGCTTCTGCGCGTTTTGACCGACTTCAGAAAAGGCGACTTCAGCGCGCGGTTGCCGGTTGACAGCACCGGTGTTGCAGGGAAGATCTATGACACGATCAACGAAATCATTGAACTCAACGCCGGCCTGACCAAGGAACTCGAACGAGTCAGCACAGTTGTCGGCAAAGAAGGAAAAATCAAACATCGCGCAGCACTCTCCGGCGCCACCGGCGGCTGGGCGGACTGCATCGATTCTGTGAACGGGCTGGTTGGCGATTTGATTCAGCCGATCACAGACGTATCCCGCGTCATCGGAGCCGTTGCGAAAGGCGATCTTTCGCAAACCATGGATCAGGAAGTGGAAGGCCGAGCTCTGACGGGCGAATTTTCGAGAACGGCAAAAACCGTCAACACGATGGTGTCTCAGCTGAGCACGTTCACATCGGAAGTAATCCGCGTGGCGCGTGAAGTGGGAACGGAGGGAAAGCTGGGAGGCCAGGCGAAAGTGAAGGGCGTTAGCGGAGCATGGAAGGACCTCACGGACAACGTGAACTCCATGGCAGCCAACCTGACCAACCAGGTGCGAAACATCGCGGAAGTCACAACGGCCGTGGCCAAGGGCGACCTGTCCAAGAAGATCACGGTAGACGTACGCGGCGAAATTCTCGAGCTGAAAGACACCATCAACACCATGGTGGACCAGCTCAATTCGTTCGCATCGGAAGTGACGCGCGTGGCGCGCGAAGTGGGAACGGAAGGGAAATTGGGCGGCCAGGCCATGGTGAAGGGCGTCGGTGGAACCTGGAAGGATCTTACCGACAGCGTGAACTTCATGGCCAATAACCTCACGAAGCAGGTCCGAAACATCGCCGAAGTGACGACGGCCGTCGCGCGCGGCGACCTGTCGAAGAAGATCACGGTGGATGTGCGAGGCGAGATTCTCGAGCTGAAGAACACCATCAACATCATGGTGGACCAGCTCAATTCGTTCGCATCGGAAGTGACGCGCGTAGCCCGCGAGGTGGGAACGGAAGGTCGTCTGGGAGGCCAGGCGGACGTGAAAGGCGTCGGCGGAACCTGGAAGGACCTCACCGACAGCGTGAACTTCATGGCCGGCAACCTGACCTCGCAGGTCCGAAACATTGCGGCCGTCACAACGGCCGTGGCCAAGGGCGATCTCTCCAAGAAGATTACCGTCGATGCGCGCGGTGAAATTCTCGAGCTGAAGAACACGATCAACACGATGGTGGACCAGCTCTCTTCGTTCGCATCGGAAGTGACGCGCGTGGCGCGCGAAGTAGGAACGGAAGGCCGGCTGGGAGGCCAGGCCGATGTGAAGGGCGTTGCGGGAACCTGGAAGGACCTGACGGACAGTGTGAACTTCATGGCAGGCAATCTTACGGCTCAGGTGCGAAACATCGCG
>Ga0137397_10000045_pt1 | contig 71644 bp, 54 predicted proteins | sample czorhiz116metaG_FD_106658 | JGI IMG/M metagenome (GOLD analysis project Ga0137397, IMG submission 106658) | Vadose zone soil microbial communities from Angelo Coast Range Reserve, California, USA - czorhiz1.16 metaG | ecosystem: Environmental > Terrestrial > Soil > Vadose zone | place: USA... | reverse complement strand
TTTGCGGACATTGAGTCGATTTTAAGTGCGGCCAAACTCCAAGGAACAACTTGTGGGTAATTGCAAGAATCGCCGGACGTTATCATCCCAAAATCGCCACAGCTCATCGAATCGCCTCATTGGCATTTTCGATGAGTCACGGCCAGTTCTGGACCTTTCACTGCCGTGGGTTTTGCAACACCCTCTGAAAAGGAGGGGAATCCGTTGCTCGAATCCGACCACTACGATTTCACTGTTACAATCCACTAGCTGTGATTGAACGCGGGCAAGTTGTACAATCGGCAGCATGATTACTCCTGAACGCTTCCGGCAAGGGCACTCCTGGGAAGAATACATCGTTCGCATTCGACGCAACCGCGAGCTATTCCAAAAGTCGTACGACACGCTGGAATTGACCGACGAGGAAATCGAGTGGTTGCAGCGATTCGAGCACACGACTTACGTGATGGGTATCGGCGAAGACTGGTGCCCGGACGTGTACGGCAATCTTCCGGTGGTCGCCCGGATCGCCTCGTACAATCCGGCGAAAATCGTGCTGCGGATACTCCCGCGCGATGAGCAGGAAAACGGTGAATCCGCCCCGTACAGCGAAGTGCCCCGTTCACCCGATCCTGCGCGATTCAAGAACCACGACTTGATGAGTCATTACCTCTATGGTGAGAACCGCAGCATGTCGATTCCGGCCTTTGGCTTCTTTGACGAACATTGGCAAGAGTTCGGAAGGTTTTTGGGTGGGCGGCCGAAACTCTATTGGCACTGGATTCGCAAGATGGGCAAGCTGGAAGCGATTCAAAACCGAATGGGCGAGTTCGCCACCCATAATTTCGGGCGCGAGATGTTCTGGGAAATTCGACGACTGCTGGAAAGACACCCCGGCCTGAGCTGACGATTCCTCCTGCTGAACTGGTGGCAGCAGATGGCACGGCAGGCTATACTCTGCACATCAAACTTCCACAATTAGAGATCTAAAGGAGGCCCTATGGCACGAAAGCTGTGTGTTGTCGCTGTACTCCTGGCCCTCATCGTGGTGATGGGAGATACCACGCGTGCGCAGGACGCCCGCGGCGTCCTGCAGGCCGCATTGAGGGCTATGGGTGCCGCAAATGTGAAAACAATTCAGTATTCCGGAACCGGCTGGAATGCTGGGGTGGGTCAGAGTTTCAGTCCCCAGGACGATTGGCCGCGCTTTGAGGTGACGCGCTACGCACGCACCATCGACTACGATGCCAAATCGTCGCGTGAGGAGTTCACCCGCAGACAGGGGAACAACCCGCCGCGAGGGGGCGGCGGCACGCCGCTTCAGGGCGAGCAACAGCAAGTTGCTGTCGTGAGCGGCAATTTTGCCTGGAACATGGATGGTCAGAATCCGGTGCCCCAGGCAGGCCAATATCTGGCAGGAATTTCGGTTTCAGAGTTCAGACAGCTCGACCTTCTGCTGACGCCGCACGGATTTCTGAAGGCGGCGCTCGCCGCGAACCCGACGGCCATCTCGTTGACGTTGCCCGGATCGCCGGGGGCTATTACGCAGAATGGAAAGGCGACGCTCGTCTCATTCGTTGCGATGGGGAAGTACCGGGTCAATGGGACCTTCAATGATCAGAACATGCTCGAACTGGTCCAAACATGGGTTCCCAACCCCGTCTACGGCGACATGCTGTATGAGCTGCGCTATACGAACTACAAGGACTTCGGCGGCGTGAAATTCCCTACCGTGCTCCATATACACCAGGGCGACCCGCGGCTGAGCGTGGCCCATAACTCTATGGAGGTCACGCTCACCAGCGTCCAACCGAACGTCAATGTTCCGCGCGTTACGGTGCCCGATGCCGTGCAAAAAGCAACGGCGCCAGCCGTTCGCGCCGAGTCGCAAAAGCTGGCAGATGGAGTCTGGCTCATTGCCGGCGGCACTCACAACAGCCTGGCCGTGGACTTCCGCGATTACGTCACCGTGATCGAGGCGCCGCTCAATGAAGAGCGCTCGCTCGCAGTGCTCGCCGAAGTCGGCAAGCTGATTCCGAACAAGCCGATTCGCTACGTCGTGAATACGCACCATCACTTCGATCACTCCGGCGGACTCCGCACTTTCCTCGCGCAAGGCGCCACCATCGTCACGCACCAGGCGAATCGCGAGTATTACGAGCAGGTCCTCTTCAACCCCGCGCCGCGCACGCTGCAGCCGGACAGATTCTCTACTTACTATCCGTATTTCTCGGGAGGCAGGCGGCCCCTGCCAATAGAGACGGTCAACCAGAAGTACGTTCTGAGCGATGGCGTGCGGACACTGGATCTTTATCCGATGCAAGGACTGGATCATTCGGCAACCATGCTGATCGCCTATTTCCCAAAGGAAAAGATCCTGGTGAATGCTGATTTGTACTCACCACCCGCTCAGGGCGCGCCGGCACCGGCTCCGAACGCGAACATGAGAACTCTCCAGCAGAACATCCAGCGGCTGAAGCTCGAGGTCGCCCAACATGTACCCATCCATGGGCAGCCCGGGCCGAATACCCAATTCATGCAGATTGTCGGAAGGCAGGCAAACTGAGGAGAAGAAATTAGCCGCGAATTACGCCAATTACGCGAATGGGGCGCATCAAGAATTCTTTTTCTGCGCCCCATTCGCGTAATTGGCGTAATTCGCGGCTAATCTTCTTCATCTCACCCGGCGCGGTGCGGGAAAGCCATTCGAGTAGGGCGTGTCATAGCGAAGTCTCTTCCCGTCCTTGTCGAGGAATCCCATGGATTGCTGGAACAGCACCGGCGGAGGTGAGCCCTTCGGCACAGTTCCTTCGAGGATATAAAGCCGGTTTTCGTGCATAAAGATCGATGCCAAGGTGCGCGATCCATCGGGATTGGCAAGATGCAATTCCTGTCCTTCAACCCGGTCCGCGTTGGTGTACACGAAGTGCGTAACCTTGGTGTCCCCCTTCAACAGGTTCCACGTTGCATAGATCATCGCTCCCCGCATTTCAGTCCTCGTATGGTCGTTGCAGATGTCCCCTTCTCCCCCGGCAGCGCGGCAGCTTTTGATTCGATCCGCTTCCAATTTCTCGAGGCTTGTGTAATCGACCACGGTGACCGAGTAGCGGTTCCGGCCGGCCTCGATGCTGTACACGCGGCCGGGTAAGGTGAGGTTATATTCCGTCTGGTAGGTGATGTCCCGGGCCTTAGGTTGACCAGGCAAATTGACGGTAAAGAAGTCTACCCGGTTTTCGTACTCGATCCATTCCTGCGCGAACACAGGGACCGAAATAAACAGGCTTAATGCTGCTGCGATGAGTGGAATCCGACGCATAGTTGATCCTCCCAAACTCCCATCTGGTCGTCATTCGGGATGTGTAGTTTGTTGGCTTTCCAGAATGAAGCACATACTATATCCGCGCGCTCGTCGGGGCGAGGTTTTTTTGTTGAGCCGGAGGACAGATGAGGAGAACGATATTTCGCGTTTCGCTTGCCGCCTGCGTTGTCCTGCCGGCTGGCGCGTTCTGGTATTTCAGCGAAGCCGATATCCCGCGCGCAACGCTGGAGGCGAAGTACGCGAGCGCGCCGTCGCAGTTCGTGGCGCTGCCGGACGGCGCGCGCGCACACGTCCGGGATCGGGGGCCGCGCGACGGGCGACCGCTGGTCCTCATTCACGGCTCGAATGCCTCGCTCTTCACGTGGGAGCCCTGGGCAAAGCGTCTCGGTGACACGTTCCGTGTCATCAGTGTGGACATGCCGGGGCATGGGCTGACGGGCGCCGTGCCTGACCGCGACTACTCGCAGGAAGGCATGGTGAAGTTCGTGGGCGAAGTCGCGGACGCGCTCGGGCTGCAGAGATTCGCCATCGGCGGCAACTCCATGGGCGGGCGAATAGCCGCGCGGTTCGCCCAGTTGCACCCCGACCGTGTGACGCACCTGGTCCTGGTCGATGCCGGCGGACTCCCCTCGAAGCGGGTCGACTCGAGCGGGCTCGTCCTCCGGCTCGCGCGCACGCCAATCCTTAATCGCGTACTGCTATACATCACGCCGCGATCGCTCGTGGTCGACGGGCTCAACGAAGCGATCCTCCACAGGGACATCATCACCGACGAAATGATCAACAGCTATTGGGACTTCGTCCGGATGGAAGGCACACGCAACGCGACGATCACCCGCATTAACACCCGGGACAAAAGCATCAAGGATCACATCGGCGATATCAAGGCCCTGACACTGATCCTGTGGGGCGAAGAGGATCAGGTCATCCCCATTGACGCCGGGCACGAGTTCCATGCCACGATTCCGGGCTCGAAGCTGATCGTCTACCCCAGGACCGGGCACATCCCACAGGAGGAAGTGGCCGATGCGTCCGCGGCAGACGTCCGCGCATTCCTCATCGGGACGCAGACCTCCCGGCGTTGACAAGCTTTTGTTCCCGATCCTAGCTTGATTCATCGCTAATATCACCCGCTTAAATGAGCGACGGTTGCAAATATGGCTGAGCAAATGTCCATAGTCGCCGAAGAAATGCATGTGCTCTGGATCACAGCGGGGCTGGGGTGCGACGGGGACACCATCGCGGTGACGGCGGCCACTCAGCCGAGTATCGAAGACCTCATTTTCGGAACAATTCCCGGCGTCCCCCGGATCAAACTCCATAACCCCGTACTCGCCTACGAAGTGGGCAAAGAGTTCCTGAATGCTTTTTACTCGGCCGCCAGGGGTGAACTGGAACCTTTCATCCTCGCAACGCATCCAGCGGAGCGAGTTTCGCGGCCCGCCGCGCAGGGATCCAGCAGGCGACAAGCGCTGCCGCGAGCGTGACGCCCGCGACGATGACAAAGGTTGCCGGATCCCTCGGGCTGACCGAAAAAAGCAAGGCCGATAGGAATCGACCGATGGCCAGCGCTCCAACGATCCCGGCCCCGAGCCCGACAGCAACGGGCTGTAGACCCTGGCGCAAAACCATAGCGAGGACGTCCCTCGGTTTCGCTCCAAGCGCCATGCGAATCCCGATTTCGTTCATCCGTCGACTCACCGAGTAGCGAAGCACGCTGTAGGTTCCAAGCCCAGCCAGCAAGAGTGCAGACGCCGCGAAGGAAAGCACGAGCAGGGTCTGAAGACGGCGCTGTGCAACAGAGTTGCTTTCGATCTGCGTCATGGTCTGGATTTCAGCGATCGGAACGTCCGGATCGAGCGACTTGACGCTTTCCCGCAGGATTCCGATGGCCTGCCGGGAATCCGTGCTCGTGCGGATTGCGATCGATCCCGTCTCGGGCGCCCGCTCCCACAACGATACGTACACGATCGGCTCGGGCTCCTTTTCGAGGTTCGTGCTCCGGACATCGCCCGCGACGCCCAGAACTTCGAACGCCGGTTCTGCCGGCACAGCACGGCGAAATCTCTTGCCGATGGGATTCTCTCCTCGCCAGATCTTCTCCGCGGCGCCTCGGGACACTACAGCAACGCGTCGCGGATAATCCGTTTCCTGAATCGACCTGCCCGTGTACAGCGGAATACCCATGGCGCGAAGATAATTCGGTGAGACGGTGCGGTAACGAAGAATCGGTCTTTCCGAAAGTGGTCTCGTATCACCTTCAATCGTTACGATGTCTGTCCAGGCGTCACCCTGGAGCGGTAGAACGGAAATGACACCGGTCGCAATCACACCGGACTGCGCCTCGATCCTGCTGGTCAGGTCGCTATAGAACTGCCGCCTCTTTTCTTTGTCCGGGTATCGCGTGTTCGGAAGACTGATCTCCGCGGTGAGAACGTTCTGCGCGTTGAAGCCGCGATCCACCTCGCCGACGTGGATGAAACTCGTAATAAGCAGCCCGGCAACGATCAACAACGCCGCACTGAGACCGACTTCTATAGCGACGAGCCCTTCACGAATTCGCAGCTTGCTCCTGCCCTCGGTGAGCGACCGGCCGGCTGTCCGTAACGATTCCTGGGGATCCGCGCGCATCAATCGAAAGGCGGGAACGATGCCGAACAGAAGGGCGGTTCCAACAGCAAGCACAATGGCGAAAGCCAGCGCATGGGAGTCCATACTGACTTCGTCCACACGCGGCAAATCGGCGGGCGCAACCATAACGAAGGCCCGGACAAGGGCGTTCGCGAGACCAATACCCAAAGCGGCTCCACTGGAAGCGAGCAGGAGACTCTCGGCCAGCACACCACGAAAGATTCGGCCCCGGGAAGCCCCAAGAGCGGCCAGGATCGCAGTGTCGCGGCCACGCGCCGTCGCACGTACCAGCATCAGGTTTCCCAGGTTGAGGCAAGCGATCAACAGCACCGTCCCAACTGCTGCGAGCAGCAGCAGAAGGCCGGCGCGGCCTCGCTCGACGACCTGATCCTGAAGAGGAACCAGATACCCGAAAAGGTCCCATGACACGCGTTGCCCATCGCTGGTTTGGAACCGTTGGGCAATTTCGGCCTGTATGACATTGAGCTCCGCCAATGCCTGCCCGGGCGTCTTGCCTCTCGGCAATCGTGCGACTGCAGTGTAGTTATGGTCTCCGATCCAGCCGGACTGATCTTTGTCGATGGGCCACGGCTTGTACAGATCCACGCGCTCGCGAAGAGTGGTTCCGACCGTGGGCCGAAGGTGATATCGGAAGCTTGACGGGAGGACTCCAACGACGAGATGTGAAACTCCGTTCAGACGGATCGTCTGTCCAATAATCGCGGGATTCCTGCCGAATCGACGGCGCCACAACGCGTCGCTCAGCACAACAACGTTATCTTTTCCGTCCTGGCCATCGTCGGAGACAAAAGTCCGGCCAACCTGAGCGGATGTGCCGAAAACCGAAAAGAAGTTCGAGGTCACCCGCGCCGCCGGGATGCGTTCGGGTTCGCCCTCGCCCGTGAGGTTGAATTCCTGTTGATTCGACAGAGCGACATCCTCAAAGCAGGAACAGCGGCTCTTCCACTCCCTGTAATGCCACGCATTAACGGGAAGCCGTGGCGCAAGCTGGGTCAATTGCGGGATGACCTCTTGCACGGCAAAGAGCCGCTCGGGCTCCGGATAAGCGAGCGGCCGAAGCAGCACACTATTGACCACGGAGAACACGGCCGTATTTGCGCCGATCCCGAGGGCGAGGATAAGAATTGCCGCCAGGGTGAAGAAACGGTCGTGAAGAAGTCTTCTCCAGGCATGACGAAGGTCTTGAGCAAGGGTGTCGAAGTGCATATAAGCCATACGTTAGCGACTCGTTTCAGGTTCCAGTTGGGGGGTAATTCGGGGACAGACGAAGAGATCTGACCAATGCTCAATTCCCAATTCTTATCCGACAATCGGATGAGAATTGGGAATTGAGCATTGGTCAGATCTCGTCTGTCCCCGAATTACCCCCCGGTTCCTGCTGGCTGCAGCAGTGGATCGTTCCCAGGCCATGAACCATGGCGGTGGATCGGACACCCACGACGCGGCGGTTCGGGTAACACTTCTGAATGACGTCAAGTGCGCGTTTATCGTTGGCATGGCCGAAGACAGGAACAACGACGGCGCCGGTGCCGATGTAGAAATTCGCGTAACTGGCCGGCAGGCGCCCTTCAGGGCCGCCAACAAACCCGGGCATTGGAAGCTGGATGACGTTCAGGCCGAAAGAGACGAGTCGTTCGTAGTTATCCTTGAGGATTTTGTAGTTCTCGTCGGCGGGATCCTCTTCGAGAGCGCAAACGACCGTGTCAGCATCGACAAAGCGGGCAATGTCGTCGATGTGGCCGTCGGTATCGTCGCCGGCAATTCCTTCGTTCAGCCAGAAGACTTTCGAAACACTGAGGTACTCCTTCAGGTAACTCTCGATTTCCTGCCGGCTGAGATTCCGGTTTCGGTTCTTGTTCAGCAGGCACTGTTCGGTGGTTAGCACGGCCCCGGCTCCGTTGACCTCGATCGATCCACCTTCGAGAACGATGCCGGGTTCGAACATACGCAGACCGAGCCGGCGATTCATCTCATAAGGAATCTTGTTGTCGGCAATCAGGTCCTCGTATTTCTCGCCCCACGCATTGAAGGTCCACTTCACCATGGCGAGCTCACGCGCCCTGTCATTCACCACGAAGGTCGGTCCGTAATCGCGAATCCAGGAGTCTTCGGTCGGAATCTGGAAGAAGATGACCTGCGCGGGAGCCACACCGGCGCGTTTCAGCGTGCCGCCAATATTCGCTTCAGCCTCGGCGTCCCGGACCAGAAGTTTGATCTTCTGAGCCGGGTGCAACGCGACGATGATCTCAACGTACGCGCGTTCGACGTCGGCGAGCAGGCCCTCGGGCCATGTTAATTCGTTATGGGGCCACGAAAGCCAGATCGCGTCCTGCGGCTCCCATTCAGCAGGCATGCGGTAACCGAGGCTTCGGGGTGTGATCTGGCTCATCGGACGAGGTCCGTATAACTCTGCGGGCGCCGGTTGTGAAGAAATCGCCACCCTTCCTGAGAGACGCTGATCCTGCCGAGATCGATCTTTGCTACAAGCACTTCTTCCTTTGAATGGGAAGCACGGGCGAGCACTTCACCGAATGGATCGGCGATAAAGGACCCGCCCCAGAATCGCAAACCGCCCTCGCGGCCCACGCGATTCACCGCAGCGACGAAAATTCCATTCAATGAGGCGTGGGCGCGCATCGCGTTTTCCCAGCGCTTCGCGGAGAAGGGTTCGTCGCGTCGCAGCTCTTTGAACCATCCGATCGCCGTCGGATAGAAGATCACCTGCGCACCCTGGATGGCGTTTACGCGCGCCGCTTCGGGATACCACTGGTCGTAACAAATCAGCGGAGCGACAACGGTCTTGCCGGCCTTGACCTGCACGTACCCCAGATCCCCGGGCGAGAAGTAATATTGCTCGTAGTAGTTCGGATCGTGGGGAATGTGCATCTTGCGGTACCGGCCGGCCAGAGCCCCGCTGGAATCGTAAATCAGCGACGTGTTATAGAACTTTCCGCCATCCTTTTCGTAGATCGAACCTCCGATCAGGAGCACGCGATTGGCCGTCGCGCATTCGGAAAGAAACTGCGAAAGTCTTCCCGGAACCGTTTCGGCAAGCTCGAAGAACTTGTCATCCTTGATCTGGGCGAAGTAGCGGGAGGCGAAGAGTTCCTGAAGGCAGACGATTTCCGCCCCTTTTCGCGCCGCCTGCTTCACGAAGCCGGCGGTCCTCTCGAGGTTTTCTTCGACGTTCTCTCCAACTTTTGTTTGGATCAGGCCGATTTTGATCAGGTTCTTGTTCATTCTGATTGGCGGCGGATTCAAACGTTCTAAGGGATCAGCACAATCTTGCCGTACGAGCCGGCCTCCATCACCAGATGGTGGGCGCGGGGCGCTTCAGCCAGCGGAAGCTCGCGGCCGACGATCGGGCGGAGTGTTCCGCTCTCGAGGCCGGCCAAAATTCCGGCATGACTCGATGCAAGCTCGGCGTCCGTGGCGGCCCAGAGTATCAGGCCAAGGATCGAAGATTCACGGATCATGGCGTCGCGCGGATTGATTTCGATCGTTCCGCGATTGCCGACCACAACAACGCGGCCGCCCTGAGCCAGCATCGTGAGATCCTTTGCCAGATTGGCATTGGCCAGCATCTCAACGATCAAGTCCACGCCGCGGCCTTCCGTTATGGCCATGATCTGATCGGCATGATCCGGAGCGCGATGGTCCACCACGTGATGCGCGCCTTCCTGTTTGACCAGAGCACGCCCCTTGTCCGTACCCGCCGTTCCAATGACCGTCAATCCGGTAGCGCGGCCGAATTGAACGCACGCCGTGCCGACACCTCCGCTGGCGCCGTGAACGAGGATGGTTTCACCCGGTTTGGCGTACGTGCGCTGGAACAAGGCGCGAAAGGCAGTGCCGTAAGGAACGCCCAGAGCCCCACCCTGAGCGAACGAGATCTTTGGAGGCAAAGGATGTACGCGTGATTCCTCGCAGAGAGCCAGTTCAGCGTAAGTTCCCGTGATACTCCCATTCGTATAGACGCGGTCGCCCACCTTGAGGCGCTTCACCTCTGCTCCCACAGCTTCCACCACGCCTCCCGCGTCAGTCCCAGGCGTGTAAGGCAGACTGGGCTTCCTTGCGTAAAGGCCGGCTCGAATATATGTATCGACCGGATTGACACCTGCCGCCTTTACACGTACGAGCACCTGGCCCCGGTCCGGTTTTGGGTCCGGCACTTCCTGGAGCTTCAACACGTCGGGTCCGCCAAAATCGTGTACGCGAATCGCTTTCATAAGTCCTCCTTTGCCCGCTGTGTCCTCTCAGGTCTGCATTCGGAGCCATGCCCTATGGTGTGACCTGCGCAGGCCGTCTCGACATCTCCTGCCTTTGCCTTTCGACCATGCGGGCGACGTCGGCCAGAAGTTTCTTCGCGTCATAGACGATGCCGTCCTTGATGGTCCATTTCACACCGCCGACGCGTTCCACTCCGCCCGTCTGATCTTTCAATCTCACAGCGCCGGTTCCGTAAAGCACCTTGAGATTCTCGAGCGGATTCTGATCGACGATCACCATATCCGCGAGTAAACCCTCCCGCACGATCCCAAACTCGATCGGTTTGTTCTTCGGCGCCGCAAGCGTCAAGGCGCCGTTCATCGTGGCCGCCTGGATGACTTCCAGCGGATGAAGCCCCGCCTCCCGCAGCAACTCCAACTCCTGAACGTAACCAAAACCGTATGTGTTGTAGATGAATCCCGAATCCGAGCCCGTCGTGATGCGGCCGCCCATCCGCTTGTAGTCATTTACCAGCCGGAACCACACCTGATAGAAATGCCTCCACTCGATTTCATCCTCTGTGGTCCAGTTGAAATAGAAGGAGCCGTGGTTCTCGCGATCGGGCTCGTAATACTGCATCAAGGAGGGAAGGACATACCTGTCGTTCCAGTCCGCGTTGCGCATGCGCATTACATCCCGGGCTGCCACGTAAGACGTGAATGTCGGATCGAACACCGTTCCCAGAGCGAGGTGTTCCTTCAGGTAGGCGTTCCATTCCGCGCTGCCGGGCGAATAGATCTTGTCCCAGATCCGCGCGACCTGCGCGAATCGCATCTGCTCGTCATATTGGTTATGGTCGGCTGGGAACGGCTGAACCCGATAGTCCTTCAGCAAGGCTTCGAAATGGCCGTAAAAGTGAGTGACGGTCCCCAGTCCCAGGCGAGCGGCATCGAGCGCATTCATCTGCGCAACGCCTTCCTGCGAGAGATGCGCGGTGGATCCCATGCCGAACTTCCTCGCTTCATCAAGGAGCGCGCCCATGATCTCCGGCGGATAGGAATCGAGCTTCAGGCCGTCGATGCCGTTGTTGGCGGCCCAGCGGACCCACGCGCGGGTAGTATCGGGTGCAGTGACGGGTCCTTCACTCCATTCCGTGCCGGGACGTTGATAGTTAATGATGCGAGGCGCGACGATCTGATTGCGGGCGCTGCGGTCCTTTTCTTTCGTCGTAAATTCATTCGACCCGAGCGGTACACCGCGTATAGTCGTCACCCCGTGCGCGAGCCAGAGCTTGAAAGCGTACTCGGCATCGGCGTTCTTGGGAGCGCCGCCCGCGTGGGCATGCATATCGACAAATCCAGGCAGAACGTACATCCCGGCCGCATCGATCTCGAGTTGCGCGTTTTGCGGGGCTCTGTTCGGTCGCGCCGGCACACCGGGCGTTCCCCCAACCTGGATAGCCCTGATCCGGTTATTCTCGACAACGATGTCTACGGGACCACGAGGGGGCGCACCGGTGCCGTCGATGAGCGTCGCGCCCCGAATGATGAGTGTTCTGTAAGGACCTGCTCCTTCACCGGCGCTCCGGTTGGGCGCAGGAATGAGAGTCCCCTGCCTTTGTTGCGCGACAACGAAAGGCGCCAGGGTGAAGGCCACAAGCAATACGATCAGGCGGATGCTTCGCATGCTTCCTCCGAAATGCAAATTCTATAGCACTTGCGTCCCGCGAGATAATAAGCGCTTTGTGCATTTACTCTATTCCATAGTTCGGATCGTCATCATCGATCTCGTCCTGAGCGGCGACAACGCCGTCGTGATCGGTATGGCCGCGCACCGGCTGCCTCCGCGGCAGCGTCGAACGGCCATATTGTTCGGTGGCGCCGCTGCGATCGGCCTCCGCATTACACTCACGATTATTGCCGCTCTTCTTCTGCGGATTCCGGGGTTGCAGCTCGGCGGCGGCGCGCTGCTTATATGGATCGGTTTCAAACTATTGAAGGCAGAGGAAGAAAGTCACGAAGGCATCAAGGTCGCGGCCAGCATGCGCGAGGCGATCATCACTATTCTGATCGCCGACTTCATCATGAGCACGGACAACGTCCTGGGCGTTGCCGGAGCCAGCGAAGGCGACCTGCGACTCCTGATGTTCGGATTGATCCTGAGCATGGCCATTCTGATGTGGATGGGCAGCATCGTTGCGAACCTGATCAATCGATTCGCGTGGCTTTCATATGTCGGCGCAGCCGTCATCGCATGGACGGGCGCCCTCATGGTGTTCGAGGATCCCTTCGTCGTGAGGCACGCGCCCTGGATCAACCCTTTGATCACTTACGGCACATCAGCAGTGGTCACCATCGCTGTCCCCGCCTTCGCACACTGGTTCCACCGCGGAAGAAAAACGGAATAGGAATGGGCCTGATCCGGAACAGACAGAAGTAGTAGAATTCCCCCACCCCACTGCAGGGGCGGTCACAGATTCAGAGATCGCCGCTACAATTATTTTAGGAGCACAATCATGAAAATCTCAGACATGTTGTTGCCGGAGTTCGATCAGGAGATGGCGAATACCCGCAAGACTCTCGAACGCATACCTGACGACAAATTCGGGTGGAAACCACACGAAAAGTCGATGCCGCTTGGAAGGCTTGCTGCACACCTGGCTGAAATGCCGGGATGGGCTGTCATGGGCATCGAACAAGATTCTCTGGACCTGGCCCCACCGAGCGGCCCTGCGCCGCAGCCCACGATCGCGAACTCGCGACAGGAGGTGCTGGATCTGTTCGATAAGAACAAGAACGAAGCGCGCGCCGCGATCGCGAAGGCGAGCGATGAGCATCTCGTGAAAAACTGGTCCCTGCTCCGGGGCGGACAGACGCTCATGACGCTGCCGCGCACCGGTGTTCTTCGCGGCTTTGTGATGAACCACATGATTCATCACCGTGCGCAACTCGGCGTCTATCTGCGTTTGAATAACATCCCGGTGCCGTCTATCTACGGGCCGTCGGCAGATGAGGGACAATTGGGACAATGAAAATCTTGAAATTGGACGAATCCTGCATCTCAAATCCGAAATCCGAAATCTCGAATTGGTCTGCGCCAGGTTCCGCGCGGATCGCCAGTCCAATTGGAGATTTCGGATTTCGGATTTGAGATGCCATCTAGGTCGTATAGTCCGCGTTGATCCGAATGTACCCCTCGGTAAGGTCACAGGTCCAGATCCGTGCGGTTCCGGAGCCGGAGTGAAGAACGACCCGAATCTGAATCTCGCGGGCTTTCAGTTTTTGGCGGGCCTCCTCGAGGGTCTTGTCGGAAATCGGGACACCGCCGATGTAAATATCGACGCGATCCGAGCGCAGCGGCACGCCGGAGTTGCCGATCGCTCCGACGATCCGTCCCCAATTCGGATCGGCCCCATAAATGGCCGTTTTAACGAGCGGTGACCGGGCGATCGTGCGCCCGATCGTGCGGGCTGCATCGTCGCTCGGCGCTCCTTCGATATTCAGCTCCACAAATTTTGTCGCGCCTTCCCCGTCGCGTACGATGGCTGTCGCAAGCTCAGTGCAAACTTCACGAAGCCTCTCGCGGAAGTCGCCGGCGGATGGATGAATCCCTGATGCACCATTCGCCAGCACCACAACCATATCGTTGGTAGACGTGTCGCCATCCACCGAAATGGAATTGAACGAGTGATGGACTGCATACCGGAGTGCGCTGTCCAGATCCGCTTGTGCCACGTCCGCATCGGTCATCACAAACGACAGCATTGTGGCCATATCGGGATGAATCATGCCCGCCCCCTTGGCCACACCCGCAATGCGAGCTCCACCCATCTCTGCGGTAGCGATCTTCGGAACGGTATCCGTCGTCATGATCCCGCGCGCCAGCATCTCGAGGTTTGAAGGACTGAGGCTGGAGACAAGATTCGGGATTGCTGTCTGGATCCTGGTTACCGGCAATGGACGCCCAATCACGCCCGTCGATGAAACCAGAACATCTCTGGCGTCGCACTTGAGCTCTCGCGCCAACGCTTCCACGCATTCCTCAGCCGCTTGAATCCCTGCGTCGCCCGTCGCGGCATTCGCGTTTCCGGAGTTTACCAGCACAGCACGCACCTGGTGGCCCGAGGCCAAAAGATGCCGCCTGGTGACGAGCAGCGGCGCGGCGATAAAGAAATTCTGCGTAAACACCGCCGCAGCGGTGGCGGGAGTTTCCGAGCAGATCAACGCAAGATCAAGTGCGCCGCCGGCCTTGATGCCGGCAGCCACTGCCGCGGTCTTGAATCCTCGTATAATCATTCGATGAACCTCTTGGCTTCGTTAGTGACCCTGATTCTCATCTCCGGCGGCTTGCCCGCCCGGCAGATTCCCGGTGGGCGCCATTGCGTCGAACGTGGAAAAGGGCAGTTTCTCATACTCGTGGGCAGCGCCGGCCTGTTGGGAGTCTTTGGACACGACCACACCATCGAAGCAAAGGAGATTACCGGATGCGCCGACGTTAACGAAGCGGATTTGACGCGTTCATCGGTCGAGCTCACGTTCGCCGCCGGCAAGATCACCGTACTCGATCCGAAAGAGAGCCAGAAGGACCGCACTCAAGTTCAGCAGACTATGGAAACGGATGTCCTGCGCGTTCGGGAATTTCCTGCCATTCGCTTCCGCTCCACGGGTGTGAGCCGGGATCGAAACAAAACGAACGGATTCATTGTCCAGGGTCAGCTCACCATCCGGGACCGGATGCAACCTGCCGCCATTCCTGTCGAGGTCACACGCGCAGAAAACGGATTGCTCCGCGTGAAGGGCGAATACTCGCTCCGCCAGACCGCATTCGGAATTGAGCCGGTGAAGGTCGCGGGAGGAACAGTGCGCGTCAAGGACGAGCTCAAGGTCCGATTTGAGCTGTATTTGAAGTAGGAAGAATTTTCAGACCGATGAATAAAACACAAAGGCACAAAGACACAAAGGCGCGCGAATTAAGATTCTTTGATCGCGCGCCTTTGTGTCTTTGTGCCTTTGTGTTTTATTCATCGGTCTGAAAATCTTTTTCTCACTGCGGACTAAGCGCATAATGGCCGAATTCGGAGGTTTCCATGAAACGCGCGCGGTTTCTGACTGTCACTCTATTTCTGCTTCTGAACCTTCTGCCGGCCTACGCCGCGCAGGCACCTGTAGCACTGCCGCAGGGTGTGGAGCGCATAACCTCTGTGGAGGGTATTACCGAATATCGCCTCCCGAACGGATTGCGTGTGCTTCTCTTCCCGGATCCTTCAAAGCCGACGATTACGGTGAACATTACATATCTGGTCGGCTCGAAGCACGAAAACTACGGCGAGACCGGAATGGCCCATTTGCTCGAGCACATGCTGTTCAAGGGATCGACGAAGCATGCCAACGTTCCAAAGGAACTCCAGGATCATGGATCACGTCCGAACGGAACCACATGGTATGACCGCACGAATTATTTCGAAACGTTTCAGGCCACGGATGCCAATCTGGAATGGGCCCTCGATCTCGAAGCGGACCGCATGTTGAATTCTTTCGTCGCGAAAAAAGACCTCGACAGCGAAATGACCGTGGTTCGAAACGAGTTTGAATCCGGGGAGAACTCACCGATGAGCGTTCTGGAAGAACGCGTGATGTCTTCGGCATATCTGTGGCACAACTACGGCAAGTCCACGATCGGCGCGCGCAGCGACATCGAAAATGTTCCGATCGAAAGGCTCCAGGCGTTTTACAAGAACCATTACCAGCCGGACAACGCGATTCTGCTTGTTGCAGGAAAGATCGATGAGAGCAAGACACTCGGCCTGATCAGCCGGTACTTCGGGGGGATTCCTCGGCCCCAGCGTGTGCTCCAACCCAACTACACGATCGAACCTGTTCAGGACGGCGAGCGCAGTGTAACTCTGCGCCGGGTTGGTGACGTTCAAGGCGTGGTCGCCGCGTATCACATTCCCGCCGGATCGCATCCGGATTTCGCCGCATTGGACTTGGCTTCCGAGATTCTCGCGGACAACCCATCGGGCCGGCTCTATAAGGCGCTCGTCGAAACCAGGAAGGCCGCAACCATCTCCGGCGGAACGTACCAGCTCAAGGAACCAGGCCTGGCAATTTTTGAAGCGTCGGTCCGGAAGGAATCATCCCTCCAGGATGCGCGCGACACGCTGCTGGCCACCGTCGACGCGATCGCATCCACTCCATTCACTGCCGAGGAAGTCGAAAGAGCCCGCACCCGAATGCTGAAGAACATCGAACTGCTCCTGAACAGCTCCGACCGTGTCGGACTCCAAATCAGCGAATGGGCCGCAATGGGTGATTGGCGCCTGCTGTTCATGAATCGCGACAACCTGAGAAAGGTCACCGTTGAAGATGTGCAGCGGGTCGCCAGAAACTATTTCAAACCGGACAATCGGACTGTCGGCCTTTTCATACCTACGGATAAGCCGGACCGCGCCGAAATGCCGGCAGCCGTGGATATCGTCACGATGATGAAAGACTACAAGGGCGATCCGGCAGTGTCGCTCGGCGAAGCTTTCGATCCCTCGCCTGAAAACATTGAGGCCCGGACCCAGCGCCTGACACTGCCCGGCGGCATGAAGCTGGCTCTGATTCCGAAAGAGACTCGCGGCGACGTTGTCTCGGCAAACCTGCGCCTCGAGTTCGGCGACGAAAACAGTTTGAAGGAAAAGGCAACCATCGGCCGGCTCACCGGGCAGATGCTGATGCGCGGCTCGACACTGCACACGCGGCAGCAGATTCAGGATGAACTCGACAAGCTGAAGGCTCGGCTCAATATTGGCGGCGGCGCCGCGGGCGTAACGGCAACGATCGAAACCGTTCATGAGAACCTGCCGAAGGTTCTCGCTCTTGCGGCCGAAATATTACGCCAGCCGGCATTTCCAGCGACGGAGTTCGAATCGTTGCGCCAGCAGGCCATCGCAGGCATCGAGCAACAGAAATCCGAGCCGGATGCGATCGCGATGCAGACATTCCAGAGGCAAATGAGCCCTTATCCCAAAGGCGATATTCGATACGTTGCGACTTTCGATGAACAGATTGCGGAGCTTCGCGCCCTGACCACGGATGACCTTAAGAAGTTCCACACCGAGTTTTACGGCGCATCGAACTCCGAATTGGCAATCGTGGGCGACTTCGATACGGAAGATGCACAGAAGACCGTGGGAACGCAGTTGTCAGGCTGGAAGAGCCCGAAGCTGTACACGCAGGTGAAGAATCCCTATCGCAGGATCGATGCGGTGAATCAGTCGTTCGATACGCCCGACAAGGCGAATGCGTTCTTCGTTGCCGGCATGCGCGTCAACATGCGCGATGAGGATCCGGATTATCCCGCGCTTGTTCTGGCCAACTACATTATTGGATCGGGGATCAATTCGCGATTGTTTGCCCGCATCCGAGGCAAGGAAGGACTGAGCTACGGAATCGGATCCGGGTTCTCACTGGCTCCCACCGAGGACAACGCGCTTTTCATTGCCACCGCGATATCTGCACCGGAGAACGTGGGTAAAGTGGAGGCGTCGTTCAAGGATGAGATCTCGATCATTCTCAGGGATGGATTCAGCGATGCGGAAATCGTGGCCGCAAAAGCGAGCTGGCTGCAGGCGCAGCAAGTGAGCCGGGCCCAGGACCGGGAGCTGGTCGGCCGAATCGGGAACCAGACCCACTACGGCCGGACCATGGCCTGGGATGCCGACCTTCAAAAGAAGGTCCAGGCGCTATCGACAACGCAGATCGCGCAGGCACTTCGCCGTCATCTCAATGTCTCTGCCATGACCTTCATGAAGGGCGGCGACTTCAAGAAAGCGGCGGCGGCGAAACCGTAGGAGGATTATTAACCGCGGATTACGCGGCTAATAATCCTTCGTCTAGAACTTCACAACAAAGGCCGTAATGACGGCCACGTCGTTCTTCTTCAGAAGGGCCGTGGCCGGACGGTTCTTGTAAAGATCGTTGATTTCGAACTTCAGTTGGGTCTTCTGCGTCACCGACGCCGCGATACCCACCGCCATGTTGTAGAGAGCATCCGACCACTCATTGGTCTTCCAGAGACCCGAGACCGATTGAGTAATTGTGGCAGTCGGGGACATCTTCCAATTGAGGCGCTCGGCGGCGTTATACGCTCCAGAGCCGCGTGTGTTCCGTCCAGGATTTCTCTCCCAGACGCCGCCGACGCCGTTATCGATCGTGAGCGTCGCGGCATCGGTATTCCAAAGCTTGTAGCCAATGCCGACCGTGGGCGACCAGAGATAGATAATTTCCTTGAACTGGTCCCGCAGGTAGTCCACTTGCCCGAATCCGAAGAGACGCCCCGTGAAGGTGTACTCATCCCGAAGCAGGAACGTGCTGCGGTCGATGATTGCGGTCTTGTCCTTGTCGCCGCGCAGGTAAAGACCATTCAGCTTGATCACGTTTCTGGTTTTCGGATCGCGCAAAAGGCCGAAGGAGAGGTTGATGTTTTTCGTATCGCTGTTGCCGTTGGTCCACGCCAGACCGCCGCCGAAGTTCCCGGTCCACACCGGGGAAGGCGCTGCCGGGTCCTGTGCCAGAGCGGGAGCCACGCCGATCACTGCGATCGCGGCCAAAGTAACCCAGGATGTTAGTTTCTTCATGGTCTGGCGCTTTTGCAAACGATGCACCAAAACAAAACGAGAAATAGGAGGAACCACAAGAAGCACAAAAGGCACAGGATTAGCCACCAATCCTGTGCCTTTTGTGCTTCTTGTGGTTCCCGTTATTTTCCCTCGTTCCCCGCCAAATTTTCCCGCCTCTAGATGCAATGTGGGCTGGTGTATTTGCTCTCGAGCCGATGGAACAGGGGCGAGTGGCGGCGCGCGGCTTCGCGGACCTCGAGTTCGATTTGTTGCAGGGAATCGGCGAGGAAGATATCTGCAAGGAGACTCGTGTATGACCTGGACACCAGGACAAACTCGTCGGAGGAATTCAGCCTCGAAGCCCGCCTCAGCTGCAGAAACAAACTCTGCGCCTTGTCCAGGCGGCCGGCCGCCAGACAGCGGTGCGCAACCTCATCCATGAAGCCCAATACGACCTGGAGATCTTCGCCATCGACGTCGTGGCGGTTCTCCACGCGGTCGCCCATGAGTCTCAGGACTTCAAGGCCGCGGAGGATGACTAGCCGAGCTTCAAGAACGGGCGTTGTTGCAGGCATACACAGTATTTGAAACGCTAATGGACGCCAAGAATAGTAGTAGAAACCGAAAGTGGCAAGAACTTTTTGTGATAAGCTTTTCGCCGTCCAAAAAGTAACAGCCCGAGATGTGTAAGGAGGCACTGGTGAGCACAACTCTAAACGGCCAAGCCCCATCAACTGAAAGGGATTTTTCTACAAAGGAAGACAAACCGCCATTTCCCGGAATTCCAACGACTTCGGACGGCGCGGGAATGGTGGTTTGGGTGGAGACCCATATCACCCAGGGTGCCTGCGCGTACCCCATCACATCATCCACCACGATGGGTGGCGGATATCAGACCGAAGTGGCGAACGGAAAGCGCAATCTTTGGGGAGACGAGTTAGCGTTTATCGAGCCGGAATCCGAACACAGCGCTGCCAGCACGTGCGAAGGTTTTGCCGTCTCGGGCGGCCGCGTCACCAACTTCACGTCAGGCCAGGGCCTGATCCTCATGAAGGAAGTCCTCTATACGATTTCCGGCAAGCGCCTCCCGGTTGTCTTCCACATCGGAGCCCGTGCCCTCACATCCCAAGCCCTGAATGTTCATACGGGTCACGATGACGTTTACGGCGTTGCAGACTGCGGCTGGGGCGTCTTGTTCGCCCGGAACGCGCAGGAAGCCGGCGATCTCGCCCTGATTGCCCGCCGCGCCGCAGAGAAAACCGAAACTCCGTTTCTGAACGTTCAGGACGGCTTTCTCACCACTCACACGATTGAAAATGTGAAGCTCCCCGAACCGGAACTGATGCGCCAGTTCGTCGGGCATCCGTCCGAGGGCACACGGGCGCTGTTTGATCCGCGAGTTCCTTTGATGTCCGGAGTCGTGCAGAACCAGGACAGCTACATGAAGGGCAAGATCGCCCAGCGCAGGTTCTACGATCGCGTCCTGCCGACGCTCAAGGCGGTGATGGACCACTATTCCCGCCTGACCGGCCGCAAATACGACGTTGTGATGCCTTACCGCCTGGAGGATGCGGACTACGCCGTCGTCGGATCGGGGTGCATGATCGAGACCGGAGAGGCGGTAGTGGACTACATCCGCGAGAAGATGGGGATCAAAGTCGGTCTCCTGCACGTCAGCTGCTGGCGGCCGTTTCCTTCGATTGAAATCGTGGAAGCTCTCCGTCACTGCAAGGCCATTTCGGTCATCGAACGCCTGGATGTGCCGATGATGCAGTCCAATCCACTGCTGTGCGAGATCAAGGCCGCTTTCGCCGATTCCGTGTCGGGAACACCGGGTTATCCGGAACTGGATCGCATCCCGCGCTTCTTCGGTGGATCGGCGGGACTCGGCAGCCGCGACGTCCGCGCCGGCGACTACATTGCCATTGTGGAGAACATGCGCAGCGACAGTCCACGAACCTATTTCACCGTCGGAATCAAGCACGAGACTGCCCTGGCTGTGACAAACGATCCGGACGTGCGAACGCCGGGGTCGTTCTCGATGCGCGGCCACTCGGTCGGCGGATACGGATCGGTCACCACAAACAAGGTCATCGCCACCATCGCAGGCGAGGTCTTCGGCATGGATGTTCAGGCCTATCCGAAATACGGATCGGAAAAGAAGGGTCTTCCAACCACCTACTACCTGACCATCGCCAAAGACCACATTCGCGTCCACTCCGAGCTCGAACATGTCGAGTTCATCCCTCTCAACGATGTCAACTCATTCAATCTGGAAAATCCGCTGGCCGGCCTCTCGGACAACGGCATGGTCTTCGTGCAAAGTCCATCGACCGACCCGGACAAGATCTGGGACCGCATCCCCGGGTGGGCGCGAAAAAGTCTGATCCAGAAGAATGCGAGAGTGTTCGCACTGGACACGGTGAAGATCGCCAAGGAAGTTTCTTCGCTGGCGGACTTGCAACAGCGGATGCAGGGCATTGTGCTTCTCGGAGTGTTCCTCAGAGTTACGCCGTACACGTCGGAAAGCGGCATCAGCGACGAAGCATTGTTCACAGGTGTTGAGAAAGCGCTTCGAAAATATTTCGGCAAACGCGGCGAACGCGTGGTTCAGGACAACCTGCAGGCCGTCCGGCGTGGTTACAACGAACTGATGGAAATCCCGAAAGAAGTCATGCTGGCAAACCCTGGCAAGGGACAGTCGGCAACAGTGTAGGCTCAGCCGGCGCGGACCGGCTAGAGCCGGTCCCTACGAATTAAGGAGTCAAGGTAATGGAAGAACGAATTGATATTCCTGTTGAAGACCTCGCCGAAGACATCCGTGTAAACGTCGTCGATGTCGAGGACTTCAACTCGCGCGTGATCGGCGCCTACAATGACGGCTCGGCGGAAAAAGGCCTCGAAGCCGACGATGCGGTGGCACGCAGCATCATCCCCGCCGCCACAGGCGCGCTTCGCGATTTCAGTTATATCGCGCCCGACATTCCGGAATTTATTACCGAGAATTGCGTCGGCTGCATGGACTGCGTGACCGAGTGCCCGGATACGGCCATTCTTGGCAAGGTTGTGGAGCCCGCGGTACTCGAAGAAAGGCTTGCCGGCATTTCCGACGAGCAGGAGCGCACAACGATGGGCGCGCAATGGGGCATTACCAGTAAGTACTTCACGGTTCTCGAAAAGAAGAATCCCGGCGGCGGCGGAAAGTTCGGAATCTTCATCGATCCGACGAAGTGCAAAGGTTGTGCGGAATGCGTCGATGCATGCGGCGATCACAACGCCCTGAAGATGATCGCGAAGACCGACGAGAACATGCTGTGGTACAAGAACGCATTCGCCTTCTACCGCAGCGTGCCGGAAACGCCCAAGAAGTTCATCAACGAAAAGGCCCTCGCGGACATGATGCTCGCCGAGCGCTCCCTGCTCTACGTGGGCGGCGCGGGATCCTGCATGGGGTGCGGCGAAGCTACCGCTCTGCGCATGATGCTGGCTGCTACCGGCTTCGTCTACGGAAAGGAGAACATCGGTATCGTGGCCGCGACCGGCTGCAACACGGTGTACACCTCGACCTATCCTTACAATCCGTATCAGGTCGCCTGGACCAATTCCCTCTTTGAAAATGCGCCGGCCGTCGCGATGGGCGTGCGCGCGAAGTGGGATACACAGGGCTGGCAAAAAAAGCGTCTCTGGATCATCGGCGGTGACGGCGCCATGAACGACATCGGATTCCAGTCGCTGTCGCGAATGCTCGCTTCCGGCATGGATATCAAGGTCATCGTCCTCGACACGCAGGTCTACTCGAACACCGGCGGCCAGACGTCGACCAGCTCGTTCAAGGGCCAGGATGCCAAGATGAGCTTCCACGGAAAGGTTATTCAGGGAAAGAAGGAGAACCGGAAGGAACTCGCCACCATCTGCATGATGCACAAGGACGTCTACGTCGCGCAGACCACCTGTTCTCATGTCAACCACTTCTACAAGGCGATCATGGAATCCAACGAGTATCCCGGCCCCGCGATTGTCAACGTGTACACCACGTGCCAGCCGGAACACGGAGTGGGCGACAACCTGGCCGAACACCAGGCAAAGCTGGCGGCAGATTCGCGCAGCTTCCCGGTCTTTATTTACGATCCGCGGAAAGGCTCGAAGATCAAGGAACGCCTGAGCCTGGCCGGAAACCCGAATGTGAAAGAAGACTGGTACGTCAATCCCAAGACAGGCGAACCCGTGGACTTCATTACATTCGCTCGTTCCGAAGGCCGCTTTGCCAAACACTTCGATAAGGACGGAACTCCATCCGCGGTGCTGCAGGCTTCAAAGCAGGAGCGGCTGGAAAACTGGCACATTCTGCAGGAGCTCGCGGGGATCCGGTAAGCGCAACAGCGAAAGGAAACAAGTCAGCCGCGAATTACGCGAATGACGCAAATGGGCGCATTAAAGAATCTTTGATGCGCCCATTTGCGTCATTCGCGTAATTCGCGGCTAATTCTTTGTACCTTGTATGATATACCCCGCATGGAAAACGACCTTGAATTGAGGCACCTTCAGCAGACAATCCTGGCCTTGCGCGAAGAACTCGAACGCGCGCGGCTGGAAGAACGGGAACACGCCCAGCGCGAGATCCGCCAGTTGCGTGAGAGTATTATGGAACTGCGGGAACAGCTTGAAATCCGCGAGGCGCAATTCGAGGAGAAGCTGCGCAAGATCGAACTGCAGAACGATCACGAGAAATCCGATTTGCATCAAACGATAGCGAAACTCCGGGAAAGTTTAGAAGACTTCAATGAAGGCGCTAAAAAGACCGGGGAGCCAGCCTAAGCCCCGGCGCCGAGCCCAACTCGCCGAACTGCTACTCGACGTATCGAACAAAATCGCTCTCGCCGGAAATTTGAACGAGTCCTTCGATGTGCTTGCTCAAATTGCAGCATCGGCGGTCAACGCTGACCGCGCGTCCATTTTTTTGAGTGATGCCCACACCGGCGAACTTTGCACGCGCGCCATCTCCGGCAAATTCACGCGCGAGCTTCGCATGCTGAATCACCTGGGTATCGCCGGACATGTCTATACAGGCGGGCGCGGCATCATTGTTCATGACGCTTATTCCGACAAGCGCTTCAATCCGGACCTCGACAAGAAGACCGGCTACGTCACCAACACCGTTCTCTGCGTCCCCCTCCGCACCTTGAAGGGCGCGATCATCGGCGCTGCGGAGGTCCTGAACAAGAAGGAGGGCCAATTCACGGAGGGAGATCTCGAACTGCTCGAAGCCGTTGTCCGGCAGGCCGCGATCTCCCTCGAGAGCCGGCGGACCGCTGAAGAACTCGAGCATGACCGGCAGCAGCAGCTCGAAGTGCTGAGGATCATTTCGGAAGCATCGGCGGAGATCAAACTCGGTCCGCTGCTCCAAAAGCTCATTGGCACGATTACCAAAATGCTCGATGCGGAACGATCGACGCTTTTCCTCAACGACGAAAAGAACGACGAGCTCTATACCGAAGTCGGTGAAGGCCTGGGCGCTACGCAGATCCGGTTCCCGAATCATGTCGGAATTGCCGGAACGGTGTTCCAATCCCTGGAGAGCGTCAACATTCCGCATGCGTATGCCGATCTGCGCTTTAATACCTCGGTCGACAAACGCACAGGCTTCTTCACCCGCTCGATCCTGTGTGTTCCGGTGATCAATAAACACGGCAAGACCATCGGCGTGACGCAGGTCCTCAACAAGCGGGGAGGATCTTTCACCGGCGACGACGAGGCCCGGCTCAAGACATTCACGTCCCAGATTTCCATCGCTCTGGAAAACGCCAAACTGTTTGATGACGTCCAGAACATGAAGAACTACAACGAGAGCGTTCTGGAGACCCTGTCGAACGCCGTCGTTACGTTGAACGAGGATGGCGCGATCGTCACTTGCAACGCCGCAGGCCTTCGAATCCTGAGTGCCCGTCCCGACGATATTCTGAAACGCAAAGCAGCCGACGTTTTCTCGGGGACCAATAGCTGGCTGGCGGAAAAGATCGAGATTGTCGGACAGAAGCAAATTCAGGATGTGACGATGGATGCGGAGATCGCCATTGAGAACAAGAAGATTTCCGCCAACGTCACCATCCTGCCGCTGATCGGCACGAATCGGAAGAAACCCGGTTCGCTGATCATGATTGAAGAGATCACGCGCGAAAAACGGCTGAAGTCGACCATGTCTCGTCGCATGGATCCGTCGGTGGTCGAAAGACTCCTCGAAGCAGGCGCAGAAGTTCTGAGCGGACACAGGAGCGTCGCGACAGTGTTGTTCTCCGACATACGGAGCTTTGCCGCACTGACCGAAGAACTGGGTCCTCAATCCACCGTCAGCCTGCTGAACGAGTATTTCACAATCATGGTGGACTGCATTCAGCGCGAAGGCGGAATGCTCGACAAGTTTATAGGCGATGCATTCATGGCGGTGTTCGGAACTCCGCTCGCTCACGATGACGACGCGGATCGCGCCGTGCGGGCCGGCATCGGCATGCTCCGCGAGCTGACGGCATACAACATCCGGCGAGCCGCGGACGCGAGAAAACCGATCGAAATCGGCATCGGAATCAACACGGACACGATGGTGTCCGGAAACATCGGCTCGCCGCGGCGGATGGACTACACGGTGATCGGTGACGGCGTGGACGTGGCATCACGCCTCGAGGGCGCGTGCAAACAGTACCGCGCCCGCCTCCTGGTGAGTGAACACACTTTTATTAAACTGCACGGAAAGTACCGCAGCCGCGAAATCGACCGGTTCCTGGTGAAAGGAAAGACACAGCCAGTCGGTCTCTTCGAGATCCTGGATTATCACAGCGAAGAATCGTTTCCCAATATCATCGAAGTTCTGAACTTCTTCCGTTATGGCCTGAAATGCTATCGAGAACGCCGCTGGGAAGATGCTGTCTCTGCGTTCGAAGAAGCGCTCAACCTGAATCCCGCAGACTTCCTTTCCATCATGTACCTCCAGCGGTGCGAACACCTTAAGAAGAACCCGCCGCCGGAGGATTGGAATGGAGTATGGGTAATGGAGACCAAATGAGGATTGGCAAGATCACGTTCTTTGCGTCTGTTTGCCTTTGTGTCTTTATGATTCCTTCAGCCTACGGCCAGAGCAGCAATGCGACGATTTCGGGCAGTGTCGTCGATCCCGCCGGGGCCGCCGTTCCCGACGCAACCATCACCGCAGAAAACACGAAGACCGGCGTTGTCAGCACCATGACAACCAGCGGGGCCGGCGTGTATCAGTTTCCAAGCCTTGTGCCGGGAACGTATCGGGTTTCGGTGGAGAAGGAAGGTTTCAGGAAGGAAACCCATCAGGACCTGGTGCTCGAGATATCGGCAAAGCTGAATCTGAACTTTCAGCTCGAAGTGGCGGGAGTCAGCAGCCGGATCGAAGTGAAATTCACTCTGGATTCGACGCTCGGAACAACATCGACGTCCGTCGGAGGCGTGATCAACGATCAGCGGATCCAGAACCTTCCGCTTCCGGACCGCGACGCGCTGGGCCTGGTTCTCACCCAGGGCGGCCTGTATGGAGACAATTTCGCCGGATCCCGAATCGGCGCGTTGAATGTCACAAGAGACGGCATCAACATCATGGACCAGACGATCAATCTGGGTGTGAATTCCGTCTTTTTTACGAGTGTGGATTCGGTGTCCGAAGTACGCGTGATCACTTCGCCGGCCGATGCAGAGCTTGGCCGCGGCTCCGGGCAGGTAGAGATATTGACTCGCTCGGGAACGAACGAATTCCACGGCAGCATTTTCGAACTGCATCACAACTCGGCGTTGAACGCGAACAACTGGGCATTCAACTGGCTCGGAATCCCACGGGATCCGTTGACCAGTAATCAGTTTGGAGCGCGGCTCGACGGGCCGATCGACCGGAAGAAGACTTTCTTCCACGTGCTGTATGAAGGACTGCGCGAGCGACCCCACGAACGAGTGACGGCGACGGTGTTGACACCTCAGGCACGACAGGGCATTTTCCGATTTTTCCCTGGAGCGCTCAACAGCAATGCCGATGCGCCCAATCCTGCAGTCGATCTGACAGGCAATCCTGTGCGTCCAGTGGGCGCCACCGGGGATCTTCGATCCGTCAATGTTTTCGCAGCCGATCCCTTTCGCAGGTCCATGGATCGCACGGGTCTCATGCAAGGCATTCTCAAATCGATGCCGCTGCCGAACGATTACCGCGCAGGCGACGGACTGAACACGGCCGGCTACACATGGCTTCGGCCTCTGCCCGGTGACCGGGATCAGATTGATACGCGGCTGGACCACTGGTTCAACCCGAAGAACCATCTCGCCTTTGTGTTCACCCGGGAAACTATCGACGGCGTCAATAGCTTTATGCCTCAGCAATACCCGGACTCTCCGAGCGACCGCCTGGCATTTCGCACGACGTTCTTTTCCCTCTCTCTGACCTCAACCCTCAATTCCCGGCTTGTGAACGAATTCCGTGCCGGCGAACAACGCTCCAAACTGCGATTTTACGCGCCGTGGGAATCCGAGGCCGGCCTGGCGGCACTGCCGCAGGCAGGCGGCCGACCCTACCTGCTGTCACCCGCTTCCTTCACGCCCCTCTTCGATACCAGCAACGGTCCCCAGGCGCGAATCGCGCCGCTGTACTCTTATGCGGACACTCTCACCTGGATCAAGGCCAGGCACGCTCTCAAGGGCGGCCTGGAAGTGCGATTCGCGAGCGCGAACAGCTCTACCTCTTTCGACCTCATGCCTCGGACCGTGTTCGGCTCCGGCGGTGTTCCGGTATCAGGCCTCGACAGCTTCAGTGTTCCCGGACTCGGAGTGAACGAAATCGGGGCTCAGAACCTGCTGGTCGATTTGTCGGGATCGGTGGATCACGTCCTGCAGGCGTTCAACGCAACCGGCGGGAGCAATCCGCTCTTTGTCGAAAACGAAACCAGACAACGCACCTGGCGGCAGAGGGAGTTCAGCGCATTCTTCAAGGATGATTTTAACGTTCGTCCCAATCTCACGCTGAATCTCGGCGTTCGCTACGAATATTACGGAGTTCCGTTTGAAGCGAACGGCAAGGCGGCTGCAATTGCCGGCGGCTCCACCGGTCTGTTCGGAATTTCGGGTACCAGTTTCGCCGATCTCTACCATCCCGGTCTTAACAATGGATCGCTGACGCGGATCGAACTCGTCGGAAAGAATTCAGCCAATCCTCAGAAGAAGCTCTACAACAACGACTGGAACAACTTCGCGCCGGCGGTCGGCCTGAGCTGGTCGCTTCCCTACTTCGGAAGAGATAAAACGATCCTCCGGATGGGATACAGCGTCGGATACGAACGGAATGCCTTGAGGCTGGTGGACATCGTGTCGGGCGACCAGCCGGGGTTGAGTACAACCAGCTATCTTTTCTCCCAGGACTTGCTAACTCTGGCGGATGTCCGACTTCCACTAACGCCGATTGAACGGCCTCTCGAAACAGTTCCCTTGACCGATAGGTTCCAGACCGTTCGTTCATTCGACACCAATCTCAGAACGCCGTACGTCCAGAACTGGAACCTCACCGTCGGGCGGCAACTGCCAGGCAACTTTGGACTCGAAGTTCGATACGTCGGCAGCAAAGGAACGAAGCTGGTACGGGCCATCGATATCAACGAAGTCAACATTTTCGAAAACCAGATTCTCGACGCGTTTCGGATAACTCAGGCCGGCGAATCGGCTCCGCTTTTTGATCGGATCTTCAATGGACTGAATCTCGGCCTTGGCCGCGTGAACGGCACGACAGTCCGGGGATCCGCTTCATTGAGGGCTTTAGAGGACACGCGTGCATTTCTTGCATCCAACAGCGCGGGCGCATTTGCGCAATACCTGAACTCAACCCCAGATTTCACAGGCGTGCCCGGCGGCTTGCTCCGGCGCGCAGGTTTGCCCGAAAATTTCATTGTCGGCAACCCGCAGTTCGGTGAAGCGGTACTCATAGGCAACCTGGCCAATTCCACATATCATTCCTTCCAGGTTGAAGCGGAGAAGCGTTTTTCCCGAGGCTGGACACTTCAGAGCAATTACACGTGGAGCAAGGCGCTCGGCGAAGAGGAAGGCGATTCGCAGAACCTGCAGAACAGCTACCGCAACGGCCGTGATCGTCACGCCGATAAACGTATCCTCGGTTTCAACCGGACCCACATCGCTCGTACCAACGGCACCGTCGAGCTGCCGTTCGGGCCCGGCCGCCGCTTTCTTGGAAACTCCGCCTCCAAGCTCGGACAACTGGTCGGAAACTGGCAGTTCGGCACGATATTCCATTGGTTTTCGGGTCCTCCACTGGGTTTCGAATCCGGAGTGCTATCGTTGAATCAATTTGTGGACAACACTCCGACGCTTGTCGGGGCGTTGCCGGCGAAAGGACGCGTTCAACGCGGCAGCAATGGTGCAACGTTTTTTGCTGGACTGAAGACGGTTCCAGACCCCGCCATTCAAAGCCTCACGAATGCGCAGGGACTCGCCGAAAGCAGCAGTATTCGCGCTGTTGCCGACACCGCCGGCAACCTGATCATGGTGAATCCGGCACCAGGACGGCTGGGCAATCTGGCGCCGTACGTGATGACCGGTCCAAGCGACTTTCGCCTGGACACCAATGTGGTGAAGCGGTTCGAAATCCATGAAGGAAGTAATGTCGAGATTCGTGCCGACTTCCTGGATGTTCTGAACAAACCGCGATTCGCTTCTCCGAACACCGACATTAATTCGACGGACTTCGGCCGCATCACAGCTGCAGGAGGCAACCGGATTATCGTACTGGGCGCCCGAATCAATTTCTGAATTCGCACTATGAAGATCCTGTACATCAATGAAGAAGAGGTCCGGCAGCTCGTAACCGTGCCGGAGGTTATCGAAACTCTCGACGCCGCATTCCGAGATCAGGCTGCCGGTCGAGCCTTTACGAACCCGCGCAACCGGCTGCGCATGCCGGGGACCACGCTGCACATGATGGCCGGCGCGATTCCGGGCTATTTCGGGTACAAGGCCTACACTGTCGGGGCAGGCAAGGCGCGGTTCCTGTTCTTCCTGTACGACTCACAGACCACCGACCTCATCGCAATGATGGAAGCGGACACGCTTGGCCAGATTCGTACCGGTGCGGCAACCGGTCTTGCGACCCGGCTTCTCTCGAATCCGGATGCGAACGAGGCAACGCTGTTCGGCGCAGGCTGGCAGGCCGAGAGTCAATTGCTGGCGATGGATTCGGTTCGCAGCCTGAAGCAGGTGTGGATCGTGAATCGAAATCCCGACCGCCGTGAAGCATTCATCCGGAAGATGCAGCCGCTGGTGAAGTCCCGGCTCGTGGCGGCAAAATCCGCCGACGAGGCCGTGCGTTCCAGCCAGATCGTCACGACGATGACGAGCAGCCGGGAACCGGTCCTTAAAGGGGAATGGCTGCAGCCGGGCACACACGTCACGGCAGCCGGCGGCAATACGCTGCTTCGGAAGGAAATCGATGATGAGGCTGTTCTGCGCGCGAACCTTGTCGTGGTGGATTCCGTCGAGCAGGCGAAAATCGAAGTTGGTGAGTTCGTGAGCGTCATCGAAACCGGCCGCCGTCATTGGGAGGACTTCGTCGAGTTGCGTCACGTCGCGGCGGGCATGATGCCCGGAAGACGCGATCGTGCCGATATCACGCTTTTCAAATCTCAGGGTCTTGCCCTGGAAGACGTGGCTATCGGGAAGCTGGTTTACGACCGCGCGGTGAAACGAGGTTTGGGCCGAACGTTGGAAGAAAAGAAGTAACCACAAGAAGCACAAAAGGCACAAGAATTTAACCTTCTTGTGCCTTTTGTGCTTCTTGTGGTTACTTCTTTTCCTTGTGGTTAGTCAACAACTCGTAATCTTCTCGACTTCAACTCGAACCGGGGAAGGCTCCCCGCCGGCACATGCTCGATCGTGGCGCGAATGTTGAGATTCTTCGAAATATCCGCCCGGAGCCGCTCGATGGTGTCGCCCGCGGAGTTCTCCAATTCCACCTTCAGATAGAGTTCGTGCATTTCCCGCCTTCGGGAAACTTCGATTGCGAACTCCACAACCTGCGGATGCCGCCGAACGATGTTTTCAATCGCGCTCGGAAACACGTTCACACCGCGGATGGTGATCATGTCGTCTGCGCGGCCGAGCACGCCACCCATCAGGCGTGACCATTGAAGGCCGCACGCGCAAGGCTCTCGCGACAACACACCCAGGTCCCCGGTTCGATAGCGGATGAGCGGGCTTCCGACCCGCCCGAGATTCGTGAGCACCATCTCGCCTTTCGTCCCGGGCTCGACCGGCTGAAGCGTCACCGGATTGATCATCTCCACGATGAACTCGTCCTCATTGAGATGAAGCCCCGACTGCCTTTCGCACTCGAAGCCGTAGGCGCCCATTTCCGTCATTCCGACATGATCGAAGGTCCTGGCGCCGAACGCCTCCTGAATGCGGCGGCGCGTTTCGGGAATGCTGGCCCCCGGCTCGCCGGCATGAACGGTCGTCCGGATCGGACCCTGAGCCAGATCGATGCCCTGCTGATTTGCAACTTCGGCCAGCCGCAACGCGTAAGTGGGTGTGCACACCAACACATTGGCCTGACGTTCCAGTATGGAATGAAGACGCTGCTCCGAGGACTGCCCGCCGCCCGGTATCGCCATCACGCCCATACGTCCGGCAGCTTCAAATGCCGCCCAGAATCCAATGAACGGACCAAACGAAAAAGCAACGTACACTCGATCGCCGGCGCGGACGCCCGCGCCGCTGTAGACTGCGATCCAGCATCGCAGCCACCAGTCCCAGCTTTCCTTCGTGTCCAGCCAGACCAGAGGCTTTCCCGCAGTGCCTGACGTTTGATGGATACGCGGGTAGCTTTCGACCGGGTACGTCAGGTCGGTTCCAAACGGGGGGTTTTGTTGCTGATCCTCGACAAGCTCGCTCTTCGTCGTGAAAGGGATCTCTTCGAAGGTTTTCGTGTCTTTAAGACGCTCACCGTAGAAGCGATTTCGCTCGATCAGGATGTCGCGAATCTTCTCGAAACGTTCGAGTGGGCTCAGCACGGGCGATATTCTACAGGTACCCATTACAAAACACTCGCCCCATTTGTCCCTGATGTTCCCTCTGGAACAGTCGATCGATTATGGCGGAAACTTCAGCCGGTTCGTCTATCAAGTACAATACGACGATAAAACCTCATGACCAGCTCGCGTCAGGAATATCTGTTAAAGCAGTTGCGCGGCAAAGATTATCGGCTTGCGTTCAGGGCGATCCCGGAGCTTCGGCGTCTCGACCGCGGTTCACTTGCAAATACCGTTTTCGGATACAAGGCGAAAGACGAACAAAGACAGTTTAAATTTCTCGTTGCGCACGTCGTTCTCGATAACGGTGTGGCCGGGTTGGCCGAGCAGTGGGCGGACCTTCCATGGGCATATTGGCGGGAAAAGCTGATAAGCGAGATCGGTCAATTCCTGGATGCGTGGATCGAGGAGAGCCTGATTGATCTTCTGATAACGGCGCTCAACGATCCATACGAGAAAGTCGGCGGGCAAGCGGTAGTCGTTTTGCGAGGGTGTCTTCAGGAGCCTTCCGAAAAAGAGCTGAAATCCCTGGCGAAAACCGATGCCGGTAAGGCACATCTCCGAATCAAGGAGAACGTGCAGAAATGGATTACAGCTCAGCGGCGTGCGCATATCACGGAAGCATTGGTTGCTGCTCTGGCTCGACACAGCGGCAATCCGAAATGCCTCACATGGGTCGATTGGTATGTCGACCTTCTCGGGCACACGGCAAACAAATCCGATCAGCTGGCTATCGAGTTGGTGGAGAAACTCCTGCCTATATCGGGCGAGCCAAGGCGTGTCGAGTACCAGAAGCTCGATCCATCCAATTTGCCCTGGCCCACCAATGTGCTCGCAGAGAAGAAGGGTGTCCCTCCTGGCACTCCCATGATCAGGATTGCGTACACAGCAACGGGACTACTGGACATTACGGTGATCGAAACGGCTCTGAAGCGAATCCGCAGCCGCGAATCGGAATAGTATAATCGGGCATCATTTAAAAGGAGGGCACGTGAGTCGAAAGCGACTTTTCGATTTGATCAATGGACTTCTGCTTGTTGTGGTCACGAGTGTGACCGTGCTTGGCGCCACGCAATCGCAGGCGACGACGGGAACTGTTGAAGGAGCCGTGACGGACCAGACCGGCGCAGTTTTGCCGGGAGTGGCGGTATCTCTCAAGAGCGTGGAAACAGGAATCGTTCGCATGGTCCTGAGCGACGACCGCGGCATTTTCCGGGCCCCGCTGCTCCCTGTAGGCCATTACGACGTTACAGCCGAGTTCACGGGTTTCACCAAATTCGAACAGAGCACCGTCGCGCTCACGGTCGGACAGACCGTGCAGCTGAACATTCGGTTGTCCGTTGCCGGCACGACGCAGGCTGTTTCCGTAACTGAAGAAGTCCCGGTGGTGGAGGTCACTCGGACACAGGTGAGCTCCACTGTTGACGACCGCGCGGTTGCGAACCTTCCTGTGAACGGCCGTAACTTCATCGACTTCGTTCTCCTCACGCCAGGTGTGACTCGCGACGTCCGCGCCGGGGACATCAGTTTCGCCGGCCAGCGCGGAACGATGAATAGTTTGGTCATTGATGGCGCCGACAATAACAACACCTTCTTCGGTCAGGCCACCGGACGCACGGGATCCGGCCGAGCGCCGTTCCAGTTCAGCCAGGATGCGGTCAAGGAATTCCAGGTGAACTCAAACGGGTACTCGGCGGAGTTTGGCAGGGCCGGCGGCGCCGTCATCAACGTGGTGACCAAGTCCGGAACGAATGAGCTGCACGGAGCGGGTTTTTGGTTCTATCGCGACAAATCCCTCAATGCGAACGACGTGATCAACAAGGTCGCCACTCCGCCGCGCGGCAGGTCGCCTTATCACTTCAATCAGTTCGGCGCCAGCGCAGGCGGTCCGATTGTGAAAGACAAGGCGTTCTTCTTTGTCAACTATGATGGCCAGCGCAATACGGTGCAGAACATCGTGTTTTTGAATTTGCCGGCGGCCACGCCGTCCGACGCCGGCACGCAGAGCGCGATTCAGCGGCTGTCCCCGCTCGCGAACAGTTGGAACCGCACGCAGAATCAGGACACGTTCCTTGGCAAGGGCGATTGGCAACTTTCAACGAACCACCATGTCTCGGTGCGGTACAACCATCAGAACTACACGGGTGGAGGCGGCGAAGCGGGCGGGCCCCAGAATGCGTTTGAGCACACCGGAGATTCGCTGGTGAAGACGGACACCCTGAACGGATCCGTGAGCTCGATTCTGTCGAACCGGTTGTTCAATGAGTTCCGCGCCCAGTACGCGCGTGACAAGGAACCCGGCACGGCCAACAGCGCGAATCCCGAAGCGACGATCCTGGAAGGCGGTCAGACGGTTCTCACGATCGGCCGTAATTTTTTCAGTCCGCGGGAGACGACAATCAAGCGCGGCCAGTTGGCCGACAACCTTTCGTTAATCGCAGGCAGGCACAATTTCAAGTTTGGCGGAGATCTGAACACAGACAGGATTCTCAATTTCTTTCCGGGCAATTTCTCCGGCTCGTACCGGTTCAATAGCCTGGCCGCTTTCACGAGCGGCCGTCCGACGGCTGCCGGCGAACGCTATGTCCAGGCGTTTGCCGGCGAGGGAACAACGGGCGCGACGACCAGGCCGAACATGAACGAGTTCGCCGGTTTCTTTCAGGACAACTGGCGTGTCAACAATACGTTCACGCTGAATCTCGGTGTCCGGTACGACGTGCAGAGCGTCGCTCAGCCCACGACAAAAAATTCGAACCCCCAATTGGCCGCAGCGGGAATCGATACCGGCAAGATTCAAATCGATAAGAACAACTTTGCCCCGCGGCTTGGCCTCGCATGGCGGCCCGCGTCGAATTCCGATCGATTCGTGGTGCGAGCGGGCTACGGCATCTTCTTTGCGCGAACGCCGTCCATCATGGTTGGAACAGCGCACTCCAACAACGGCCTGAACGTGCAGACCATCACATTCACGGGCAATGCTGTGCCCACATATCCGAACAAGTTCGATTCGATGCCCGCCGGAGCGGCAGCGCCGCTGCCGACGATTTTCGTCTTCGACAAAAACTACGTCTCGCCGTACACGCAGCAAGGCAATCTCGCTGTTGAATACGGCCTGTTGAACGATGTGTCCGTCACAGTCACTTATCTGGGCGTCAGGGGCGTTCACCTGCAACGGTCCCATGATCTGAATGTCGGCATACCCACGGACACTCCTATCACTGTGGCCGGTGAAGGCCGGACGCTGATGTACAAAAGATTTCCGACGGCCCGTCCGTTCACGGCATTCGACCGGATCATCGCCTTCGAGAGTACGGCGAACTCGATCTACCACGGCATGACGATCCAGTTGAACAAACGCTATTCCAGGAACGTTCAGTTGAGCGGAGCCTATACCTGGTCGAAAGTCATAGATGACGTGCCGGATGCAACCGCGGTCGTGCCGCAGGGCTCCGACGATGCGAAATACGTTCAGAACCCTTTGAACATGAGAGACGACAGAGCGGTTGGAGGCAGCGATCAGCCGCACCGTCTCGTCCTCAACGGCATCTGGGATCTGCGATACGCCCAGGGACTGAGCAATCGCGTGGCGAAAGGCATTCTTGAAGGATGGCAGATCGCGGGCATCTTCACCGCTCAGAGTGGACAGCCCTATACGGGTCTGATCAGCGCGGATCTGAATAATGATGGCAACAACCGCAGCGATCGGGCGCCGGACCTGGGAAGGAACACGTTCAGGACGCCGAAAACAGTGAGCTTCGATCCACGGGTCACACGCGAAGTGAATGTAACTGAACGCGTGAGGCTTCAGTTCATCTTCGAAGCGTTCAATCTGTTCAACCGGTATAACGTCACGGCTACACCGGCAACCTCTCCCAATGCATTGCGAAACACGCTCTATGCCCTGACCGGCGGTCAACTTGTTCGCCAGTCGAACTTTGGACAGATTTTGGGCACCTCCAATCCCCGCGTGATTCAGTTCGCTACCAAGATCTTGTTTTAGGGGTAATTCGGGGACAGACGTATAAATCACCTAATTACGATCAACGGTCTTTTAATCGTAATTAGGTGATTTATACGTCTGTCCCCCGAATTACCCCCTCCGATTTTCTTTTTAGCCGGCTGTATTTCTTGAGGGAAGTGGGAGCACTTTTAGGGTAGGAAACTCTAAATGCTCATTATTAGTCGTAAGCGAAATCAGAAGATCTTCATTTCAGACGACATTGAACTCACCGTCTTGCAAGTCGGCCGGAATCGCGTGCGTGTGGGCATTCAAGCGCCCAAACACATCGCCATTCAGACACGCCTGAAGACGTCGCCGCCGCTTGTTGCCAGCGACGTTGTGAAGCTTTTTCCAATCAAAACGGCTAAACCCGCATAGCAGGATCTATTGCTTCAGTTCCGGGCCTGGATGACGTCGAAATAGCTCTGGATCATTCCCGAACTGAAAGCCTCGACAAGATCGGCGATGGGAAACAGCAGCGTGTCCCAGTGGAAACCGGGCCGAAACAATGGAGAGGCACTGTAACCGTCCGGACCGGTGTTGATGAGCGGACGAACAAACACACTTCTCGAGCTCACTGGAAGCGTCGAAACGTTCCTGTAGAAGCTCTTCCAGTCATCAGGACTCATAAACAAATATTGCTCGACATTGGATGTATAGAAAGCGGTAACGGTGGCGCCGTGGTCTTTCAGGTACTGGCCGACGGACCGAATGGCTGTCGGGCCGGCGAAGTTTCCAACGAGCGGCACTATCAGATTGTTCTTTTCGAGCTGCTGTAATGTCAGGAAATTCTCTTCCGTTGCGAGATAGCTCCGAATCTGGTCCTGTTCGTCCGTGTCCAGCATGAGCTCTTCGTAGGTCGGCAGAATTCGTACGACTCCGCGGCGTATCGCCTGGTTTGGTCCAGGGTACCCCAGGTTGGGGCCGCCGACATAGAACGCCCGGAACACATAGTCGAGACTACCTTCATCCTCCATGCTCAATCTGAATCCATGGCCCGTCGTCAACCGGTCCTTGATGGCGCCGAGGCTTTCCTGAAACATATTCGGATCCGCCTCTATATCGCGAAAGGCATCGAACAACGCCACGACGCTGGAATCCTGATTCAGATCCGCCGGCCGCGCGCGCGAAAACAGACGCGAAAGAAACTCCGCCCGGTCTGCCGAAATCTCAATCAGCGCCTTGTACATCAGGTGCTCGATCATGTTCTGACGGCGAATGTCGACGATGAAAGAAATCTTCGGCTTCAGCGCGACAATATACGTAAAGTTCTGTTCCGGTCCAACGCCCAGATATGCGCCCTCCGCAATTCGACCCTGTGTCAGCTTCGAGAGCACCTGCTGCGTTCCGAGTTCGTTTGAGACAAAATTGTCCGAGACGAAACGTCCTCCGGGCTCGGAAAAGTCCGTTATCAACTTCCAGAATGCCTCGTCACTAAGTCGATTCGGCAGCTCTTCGGCAGACCAGGCAATGCCGAAGAAAAAGCAAAGGGCGACAACGACTGTTAAACGGGTACGCGGTTTAGTCATGGCTTGGTATGCCTCGGCCTGTAAGAACTCCCTAGGTTCGATCATACCGAATCGAGCCATAGTAAAGCCCGTAGCTTCTTTGGGCCAACGTCGTATATTTGGAAAAAGGAAAGTCTAGTTCCGGAGCACTTTGGATTCAAGCTTGGGGGACTGGCCTGGATCAACGCGGGCTAAAGCCCGCGACTACATTCAGACCGAACGTTGACCCAAATATAGTCGCGGGCTTTAGCCCGCGTTCGAAGACAACTTCTGTTGCGAAACGCGATGCGGCTATTGAAGCCCGGCCGCTGCCGACGGCTCACTGGTCGCGGCCTCGTCGTATTGTTCCGCCAGCCATTCGGCTCTTTCGTCCAACTCCGCAATGCGGTTGGCGAGGCCGAAGATCTCGATGTTGAGATCCTCGAGTTCGCCGGTTTCTCCCGCGGCGAAGGCGTTGTCCGCCTGGCTTTCGATCATTTCCATTTCGGACATCGCTGATTCCCGGAGCGTCAACAGCACTTCCAGGTCATCAATGCGACCGGTTTCGATCAGTTCGATCTGGCATTGTGCCATTTTCAGAACTTGTTCGAGGAGTTCCTTCTCCCGTTTTAGTACCAGGGTAACCTCTTCGGAATTCATTTCCGCCCCCCATATTTCTGCGTTCGTGGCAGAAATCAGCAATTTAGATTCCTTCAAATTTCCGCGTTAAGCCCTTTCTAAAGACGGACGCAGACCCGCGCCTGACAGTTTCACGTCAATGCGTGCGGCCATCGAACCAATTGTTTGACACAGCGGATTGCCGGCAAGCGCAGCCTTGGCGATCCGCTCGGAAGTTGCAGCATCTATTGGGAACCGAAAGGTGAGCGCAAAAAATGCGTCGACGGGACGAATCGGAGTCAGCAGCTTATTGATGATGGAGGCTTCGTCCCCCGTCCTCAATGCTGGGGCGATGGGAGCCGGTCCGATCTTTGATAGTGACCGCTGCGCTGTCAGGAAAACCCGGGAAAGTATCCCACGTTCCCAGCCATATATTGCCCGCCGGTGCACGGTGTGGGGCGGTACGCTTGCTGATCCATGCCGGCTTGCCGAGAGTCCCCTCGGGGTCGTTAAATCTTGACAGAAATTCATCCGTGTTGAAATTTGGGGGCACCTTTCGAAGTCAACAACTAACCAAGGAGGCGCTGAATAGAACAACCGATAGACCCGGGCGCTCCCGGGGTTCCTTGATGCACAGGACTATGGCATGCCTTGTGAAGCAGGACGGTCCCGGGATGCGCCACTAACGGTTATTCATTGCAGCAACCGCTCAAGTATGGGAAGCGGGACGGCGCTTTCCTTGAGCGCGCGCTCATGGAAGTCGCGAAGTGAAAAAGCGTTTCCCTGACGTTGTTGGTAAAGGTCGCGAGTTTGAAGCCATCCTTTCCATCCCGCGAAATAGGTCGGTAACTGGCAGGAGGAAAGCTGTGCGCGCTGGAGTTTGGCGGTGGCCTCTTCCTTTTCCTGGTACGTGTCGTTGATCATCAAATCGAGGGCTTCCTGGTCGGTCATCCCCATGGTTTGCAGACGAACATCCAGGATCGTGTTCGCAAGCACTCGCAGCAACTGTTTGAAAAGAGTCAGGCGCAAAGCAGGGCCGTTGTTGAGGTAGCCCTGGTCTGTCATCAGTTGCTGCGCGTAGACGGCCCAACCTTCTATATAAGGTCCATTGCCGAAGACGTTTCGCAGGAGACGGCGAGACTTCGGTTGAACATCGTTGGCATATTCCAGTTGGACGTAATGGCCGGGCATGGCCTCATGGATGGTCAGATGTTGCAGACCGTAATGGTTGTACTCGCGCAATTTCGATTCGATGCGATCGCGTGACCAATTCTTCGGAATCGGTGTGATCCAGTAGAACGCACCGAGCTCCGGCTCCAGCGGCGGAGCCGGGTTGAACCCGCCGACGGCGTAGATACCGCGCATGAATTCGGGCGTCTCGATCACTTCCAGATTACTTCGCGGAGGAAGAGTGACGAGACCTTTCTCTTTTACGAACGTCGTGGCCTGCTCCAGAGTCTTCCTGGCATCCGCCATGTAGGTGTCCGGCGTCGAGTGTTTCCTGGCGATGTCGTCGAGCGCCTGCTTTACTGTTTTCGGCGCAGACAGTTTCGCCATCTCATCACGAATGGACCGGAGATCCGCTTCGGCTTCACCAAGTAATTGTTCCGGAGTTTTTCCTGTCACCAGAACATATTCGAATTTGGATGCGTACTTGTCCTTACCCAGACGCCAGTCGCTGGTCTTCTTTGAGAGATCCTTCTCGAGGTACGCGCTGAAATCCTTGAGCGCTGCCAGTGCGCTTTGCGCCGCCCGGTCAAAGTCGGCCTTGAGCGCTTCCGGTACTTCGTTACGCAGAACCTTGTCGATCAGACCAATCGTGCCTTCGTTCTCCTCGCGCGCGACCCGATTCCAAACCTCCGGCGCGTCCATCAGGTTTCCTTTAGCCTGCATGAATAGAACAGGAAACTTCTCCATACGCCTGATGATGTGCAGGAATCGCTGTTCTTTCGGGCCATAGTTCAAGATGGAGGGTGTGAACAATGCGGTGCCCGCCAGTTCCACGTAGACTGTCGGGTTGTGCTTGTAGTTCTGGATCGTATTCAATTCGAGCAGCGCGAGGTTCAAATAGTTCTTGATGATTTCCAGGTCTGCCTGCTGCTCCTTATCGAGCGCGCCCGCATTGATGGAAGCAAGGCGAGTCTTCTGGAAGGACTCGTAGAATCGGCGCTGGCCGTCCAGCCCGGTCGTGCTGTAGTCGTCGAGTTGCTCGTCAAGCTGCACGCCGTTGTGCTGGTGATAGCCCGTCGTGGTCGCGCCCACAGGCGATAATGCGAGAGTCCCGTAAAGCAGGTCGTCTGTCAGCTTCTCGAAATCTGAGGAAGTGTTCGTCACTGGCTCGCTGCAGCCCATGCACAGCGTCACCAGAAGGATTGGCAGATAGCGACGCATACGTCTTAATACTCTACATCAATCGCCACAGTTGCTGTATCTGATCCAGAGCCGCGCCCATGCGCTCGAGGCCGCCTGCGAACGTTTCGGGATCCGCAGCGAGGCCGAGGCGGAAATGATCGGGCGCGCCGAAGAACAGGCCGGGGACAACGTCCGTCTCGTACCGCTCGCGCAGCAAGGTAAAGAACCGTTCGAAGTCGGCATGTTTGAGCCGCGGAAAAACGGACGTACCAAATTGCGGCCGGACCGCTTCGAGGTCCTGGCGAGAATCCAGAAAGCGATGGAGCACAACACGGTTGGCGTCGAGCCGGCTCTTCGCGCGGGAGCCGATGCGGCTTAGCTGCCGAAGCGCATTCACATTCAACAGCGCCGCCGGATGAGGGAAGGCCGGGTCGAGAAGATCCTTGAACCGCCGCATTCGCTTCGCCAGTTCGGCTTCGGCCAGCACCCAGCCGCAACGCAGTCCGCTCAGTCCATAAGCCTTCGTCAGGCTGCTGGTCACAACAAACTCTTCGCCCAAGTGAAAAACCGTGCGAGCGTTTTCATACAGGCACTCGAGGTATACCTCGTCCGTCAACACATATGCACCGGCGGTTCTTGCGATCCGGCCGAGGGCCTGGAGTGTCGCTTCATCAGTCAACACTGATGTCGGATTGTGCAAATTGGTTATGACAATCAGCTTCGTCCGCTTCGTCACCAGGCGCTCGACTTCCTCGGGACGGATCCGAAATCCATCGTCAGGCCGCCGCTGAAACCGCTTAACCTCCGCACCGAAATGCCGGGCCACCGCCACCAGTGGCTCGTAGCCCGGATTCTCGATCAACACTTCGTCTCCGGGTTCGAGGAGCACGCCCATCGCCAGATAGTTGGCCATCGACGTTCCGTACGCCGCGACGGTACAGGCGGGCGACACCTGCGACCTGGCGGCAATCGCTTCCTCAAGAGATTCTTCAGATATATTTTGCTCGATATCCGCGGGGCTCACTCCCAGGTCCGCCAGCGGATAGCTCTCAATACCGCTCGAAGCCAGATTGAAGCGTGCCGGCTTTCGCGCCTTGAACCACTCGAGATATTCGGAACGGCGTTTATCCGCCGTCATTTCTTCAGCCGATCTTCGAAATGCTCTCGCAGCTTCTCCACCTTGGGCTGCGCAACAAACATGATGTAAGGCTGGCCGGGATTGCGCGCCGCGTAATCCTGATGATAATCCTCGGCAACGTGGAATGCTTCGAGCGGCTCCAGTGTCGTCACGATAGGACCGGCAAAGACGCGGGCTTCATTCAACTGCTTGACGTAGGTCTCCGCGACACGTCGCTGCTCTTCGTCCGAATAGAAAATTGCCGAACGATACTGCCGGCCGGTGTCGTTCCCCTGCCGATTGAGCTGCGTCGGGTCGTGGGCAACGGAGAAATGGATTTTTAGGAGTTGTCCAAGCGTCGTCTGGCTCGCGTCGTATCGGATTTCGATCGCCTCGGCATGATTCGTCATGCCGCTGCAAACCGCCCGATAGTTCGCCGTAGCCGCGCTGTCGCCCGCATAACCGCTTTGGACTGAACGCACTCCGCGTAATTCCTTGAACACTGCTTCCACACACCAAAAGCATCCGCCGGCCAGTACGATGGTCTTTTCCGTGGGCTGAGGGGTCAACGGAGTATCAACGGCGGGATCGGGAAAGTTTCTTATCGGTACTCGGCACGCATCCATAAATCCTCCAGGAAGATTATCGGATAATCGATCGTATCTTGCTTCCTCTAATCTATTGAGCTAGAGTGCCACGACATGAGCACAATCTTTCAAAAGATTGAACCGGTTTCCAAGAAGGCGCGCGTTGTCGCATTACTGAAAGAAGCCATCCTTTCGGGAACAATCCAATCTGGTGAACAGATTGTCGAGGGAAAGCTTGCGCAACAGTTTGGCGTGGGACAGGGACTGATCCGTGAAGCCCTTATCGAACTCGAGCATCATGGATTCGTTCAGCGTACGCCTTTTTCAGGCACTCAGGTACCCAAGCTCAGTCTTGCCGATGCGCAACAGATTTTCGACATACGTATCGAGTTGGAACCCCTTGCCTTCGCACTTATCGGAAAGAATGCAACCAGGGAACAGATCGCATCGCTGGAGGAATTGGCAGTCCGGGCGAAAGAAGCCGCGGAGAAGGAGGACCTGGATCGATTTTTCGACGATCACCTCGCTTTCCGCCGCAAAGTTTGGGAACTATCCGGAAACCGCTACCTGCGGCAGACGCTCGAACGTCTGGTAATTCCTCTTTACGCTCTTTACCTGATAAGGCGGTCTCAGAATCGCGACGGGCTCTTGCAGACAGTCATCGATTGTGTGGAACACCAGGACAGGATCATGAAGGCTTTCCAGGCCGGAAACGTGGGAGAAGCCAGGCGAGTCGCCAAAGACTTTCTCTCACGAATGAAAGACAACCTGGGAACCAGGCTGCTTCCCAGCGCCTGAACGCGGGCTGAAGCCCGCGACTACATTCCGGCGCAACGTTGATCCCAAATGTACGTTGATCCCAAATGTAGTCGCGGGCTTTAGCCCGCGTTCACAACCGATTGAATACCAACTCACTTTCGAAGCGGTCTTTCTGGTACTTCGCGACCGGTGTTTTCGGGCTGATGGTGTTGGTGACCTACGCGCCGGTTCTCGCCGGGCGTGTCCCATTTCCGCGCGACCTCGTTCTTCGGCATGTAGCGTGGAGCGAGGTGGCGGAGTCCGAGCCAGGACAGCGGACACCTGAAATTGGCGATTTGATCACATCCTTCTATCCGTTTCATGCGCTCGCGTCTCGAGCAATACAGGAAAAAGAGCTGCCGCTTTGGAATCCCTACATACTGGCCGGCGCGCCGTTTCAGGCGAATTCGCAGTCGGCGATGTTCTATCCTCTCAATTCCCTCTACTACATCCTTCCGATCAATGCCGCGTGGACGATTTCTCTGATCATTCGTTTGTTTCTCGCTGCAATGTTCATGGCGCTATTCGTTCGCGCCATTGGCGGATCGACGGCCGGCTCGATCGTGTCGGGTTTGATTTTTTCATCCTGCGGCTTCATCACCTCATGGCAAGGCCAGGGTTTGGGTGACGCTGCGATCTGGCTGCCCATGATCTGCTATTCCGTTCATCGCCTGCACCACGAACGCTCATTTTTTTCCATTGCCCTCGCGGCATTCGCATTTGCGATGCCTGTTCTGGCCGGTCATCCCGAAACTGCCTTCCACTCGACGATCACCGGATCGGCATTGGCTCTGTTCTTTTGGATTTCCCCCGATAAGCCCGGCGGGCGCGCCTTCGACCGCCGCTTCCTGTTGTGTTTCGCCACTGCGGGCGTGCTCGCCGTGGGGCTCGCTTCGGTCCAGATCATTCCGACATTGGAATGGCTCGGGCACACCGGCTCTCCTTTCGATGTTCCCTGGCCGGCACTTTCCCGTCATGATGGGCAGGGATTCTTCTCGAGAGACGTCGGCGGCAGCCCAAATTCTGCGGGAATTCCGATACCGGAGGCCGCGGCATACATCGGCATGTTCAGCCTGCTGGCGGCTCCGTTCGCCCTGTTCCACAGACATCGCCGCTATGTCCTCTTCCTGGTGGCGGTGACTCTCGCGGCCACCGCCGTCGCCTACAGCGTCCAACCCATACACTGGATTGTCGACCATTTGCCGATCGTCAAAGCGTTGAAGAATGGAAGGCTGATTCTAGTGATCAGTTTTGGTATCGCCGCCATGGCCGGACTTGGCGTTTCCGTCATGGAGAACTTTGCCGAAGCGGTAACTCCGCGCAGGCGAGCCATCGCAAAAGCCCTGCTGGGCGGAGCCGTTGTGGTCGCGGGACTCGGCATCTTCGAGGTTCATCGAGCCACACTGAGCCCCGTCGACTTGACCAGGGGACCTGCGGCTTCGCTGGCTTTTCTGATCGCCGGGGTTGCGCTTCTCGGAGCGCAGATCAGGGGTTGGCTGAAAGGACGCCTGTTTCCGATTCTCGCCTGCGCCCTTGCAGCTTTCGAACTGGTGAGTTTCAGCTACGGATACACGGGGTTCAGCCGCACCGCCGACGTGTTTCCCGCCGCACCGGTCTTCGAATTCCTGAGCCGGCAAGGCGATCCGGCGACGTTCCGCGTTGCAAAGGCCGGCTTTCCCATTCCAGTCAATTCCGGAATCATGTACAAGCTGCACACCGCAGACGGATACGACATCTGTACCACCTGGATGAGAATCTTCAACAACGATCTGACCCTGGAGCGCGACGATGGTATCTTCTTTCTGGCAGACAAGCTCTCGCAGAGCACCGACCGCCGGCTGGACATGTTGAATGTGAAATATCTCGTCGTTATCGCGGGAAGCCCCGACTTTGAACAGCTCGCGGTCCGGCCGGATCGGTTCGCCGAGGTGTACAAACAGGGGTCGATTGCGGTCTTCGAGAACAAGTTCGTGCTGCCGCGCTTGTTTGCCGCTCCACAAACCGGAATCGAGGTCATTGGGGATACGGCCGCCCAACTCGGCCGCCTGAAAGATCCCGCATTCAACCCGGAACGGACCGCGATTCTTGCCGAAGAACCCGCGGGCTTTCGTCGTGATGCGAATTCACCGGGCGAGGACGGCTTAAGCACCAGCATCACGCTCGTGGACAGCGGCACCAACGCATCCACTTTCCACGTTCAGACGTCAGGTCCATCCGTCCTGGTCCTCAGCCAGATTTATTATCCCGGCTGGAAAGCCACTATCGACGGCTCCCCTGTACAGGTTCACCCAGTGGACTTTGCGCTTTCCGGAATTCTTTCGCCCCAGGGCGACCACACCGTGCGATTCTTCTTCGACCCGCAAAGCTTCAAAATCGGCGGCGCGCTTTCAGGGATATCCGTGGCTGTCTTCATCGGTCTTCTTCTTTTTCGGTCCCGCGCGTAGACGAAAACGATTTCCGCCCAGCGAACAAGCCGGAGCAATGCTGTCAAACGGCTCCCTTGCTGTCATTCGGCTCCCTGAAAAATGCCCGGCCCAAGCGTAAATCATTGAAAAACCGTACATCCCTATCGCGTTAGCCGTGGAACGACGTGCGCCTTAAGAGAAGCACCCGAGTCGTAACCGAGATTCGGCAACTTTGATAAGAACAAAACAACATTCCACAAGGAGAAAGACAATGAACCCAAATCAAGAAAGTGTAACTGTTTCGAAAGTAGATCAGGAAGTTGTGATGACGGCACTCGCCAACATCCAGGAAAAGCTTCCGTTTTTGATCGACCTGACCCCGGATGGCCGAAAGTTGTTAATCAAGCTCGGCGCCAGGAATCAGGAGTTTGTTCGCAAGGCTGTAGAGGTCGCGGTGCAAAATCCGAAAATGCTTCCGGTTGCTTTTGACATCGACCGGATGCGCCGCAACGTGCAGCTCTTCAATGACCTGTCGACAATCCAACTGGCGCTCGATCAATTGAAGAAACGGATTGACGACACGGCGATCCAATTCGGCAATGACGCCTATGCTGACGCACGAACGGTCTACACCTGCGCTAAAAGCAGCTTCGGCCGCGCTACTCTGGAGACCGCAGCCGGTGAACTCGGCCGGCGTTTCACACGGAAATCCAGGAGTGTCGCGTCAGCTTCCGGTTCCAAAGCTCCACCCGCCGGCCCACCGACGCCGCAATCGTAACTGTGGCGTGCAATCAACCACGAAGTCCGCAAAACCGGGCTTCGTGGTTGCAGCACAACTGCAGATCTCAGCCGAACGAAGCAGCTGAAACCCTGATCGATGAACGTCGAACCCTCAACAATGAACCTCAAACCTTGAACGATGAGGCTCGCAACCATCAACGGTCAGGCTCAGAACCTGAACGATGAACCGTAAACATTCAACGATGAACCTTGAGCCCTTCAACGATTCAGGTCAGACCCCAATTGATGAACCCCGCTCCCTGCAACGATTGGCGTCAGACCCTCACCATTGAAGGCCGGTCCCTGAACGATGGATCTCGGACCCTCAACGATCGGCATTGACTCCATTTGAACCCAACGTTGATCCCAAATGTAGTCGCGGGCTTTAGCCCGCGTTCGCTCAGTCTGGTAAGATAAAAAGATGCCAGAACGCTGTACTGCATCAATAGACACTTCTTATCACAGCGATAAGAATAATCGTTTAGACTTATCAATACAAGTGCCTCATACTTTGGATTGGGGCGCCTGTTTACGGCGCCGGCATTTGATAATAACAATAAAGGAGAATTAAACGATGAGTCGTATTTTAGGTATTGGTGAGAAGTTTCCGGAATTTTCCGTCCCCGCCGTTGTGTCGACCGAAAAAGGCAAAGAGTTCTCTACAATCGGTTCCGCGGATCTTCGCGGAAAGTGGTCTGTGATTTTCTTCTGGCCCCTCGATTTCACATTCGTATGCCCGACGGAAATCGCCGAGTTCAATAGAGAATTGCGCGAGTTCAAGGATCGCGACACGCTGGTTCTCGGCGGAAGCACGGACAGCCAGTTCGTTCATCTGGCGTGGCGCAAGGACCATGCAGACTTGAAACATCTGGGATATCCGATGCTGGCAGACAATAAGAAGGAACTGAGCGAGGCGCTTGGTATTCTGCACCAGGAAGACAAGGTGCCGCTGCGCGCCACGTTTATCGTGGACCCGGATGGGATCATTCGCTGGGTCAGCGTCAATGACCTGAAGGTGGGCCGGAACGTCAAAGAGGTCATTCGAACACTCGATGCGCTGCAGACCGACGAACTCTGTCCATGCAACTGGGAACAGGGCCAGCCGACACTGGTGGCGTAATCAGGGGTTAACATGATTGACACCTTGCTGGAAAATCACACAAGCGTGATCGCCCGGGATCTCAAACTCAATTTCAACCGCCTTCTTGACCAAGGCGCTCTCTCGCGGGAGGAAGCGTTGCTTGCGACGTTGGCGGTTGCCGCCTCTCTGAACTACAAGGAACTGGCGCGGCTCACGCAGGCACAACTGCTGGAAGCAGGATTGACCGAAGAACAGGTTCAGGAAGCGGCTCAGAGCGCCGCGATGATGGGAATGCTGAACACCTATTACCGGTTCCGGCATTTTCTCGGAAATCCCGACGAGTATCGCGTTGCCGGTCTGCGAATGACTGCGCTCGCAAAGCCCAGCCTCGGGAAGGAACGCTGGGAAATGCTGGCCTTCGCGATCTCCGTCATCAACGGCTGCGAATCCTGTACTCGCTCGCACGAGAAGTCGCTGCGAGACAACGGCGTGTCGCCCGAAAAAGTGCACGATCTGGCGAAGCTGGCTGCGGTGATCAAAGGCCTGCAGGTACTGAACGGGGGCTAAGGCCCGAATCAGACGGATGTGTTTATTGCTTGCTCCACTCTCGAGCCACAGCTGGTGATGCCGCGCCTTTGGCAAAAATCGTCGGCTGGCCCCCGCCATCAGCAGGCACAACCATAATGTTCGGCAGGAACGGTGGCTCGGGATCGACAAGGGCGTAGAGAATTTGCTCGTTGTCCAGCCATTCCGCTTGATCATCCACGCTCTTTGTTTCGGCCGATGGAGTTTCCTCGAGGGTGGTCAAATCAAGAACAGTCAAATGCCAGTTGGCGCGCGAGAGCTTTTTTTTGAAGGCGATGCGGGTCTCGTCAGGCGACAGCGAGGGACACTCGACCCCTTTGTACAGGATTGTAAAGGTCCTGGTCGTGATATCCCCATGGACCAGGTAATTCTCTCCGCGTGTCCGCAACGTGGCATAGAACAAGTTGCTGTCGCGTTGAAACGTAACGCCCCAATAGTTAAAGTCCGGGGCCTCGATCACACGGCCATCTTGCAGGACTTTGAATTCCTCCAGATTCGCAAGCGTCTCGCCTGTGCTTGTATCCAACAGCAAAGTGCCGGTTGAGAGCTGAGTATCGTCGTAGGAATGGCCGGTGACAAAGACGGTGAAAGCAGCACGACGGCCATCGGGTGAGACGCGGGCACGCGACGGGATACCATCGGTGCGTACGCTGAATAGAGGTTGAAAGTTTGCGTCGATCAGCGTGGCGATAGTCTGTGCACTGAAAAACTGGATCTCCCGGCCCAGACAAATTCCTTTGTCGGCGGCAAAATAGATTCGTTCGCAGCGCAGATTTGTTGTGGTCTTGTGCTCAACAACCGGGTCCAGGTATGAAAACTCCACCTTGCCCAGGGCATCCTGGTCCCTCAAGTTTATCGCCACCAAACGCGGTTTTGCCTGGTTTTGCCCACGTGGCTCATCTCTCGAGTGTGAGACAGGGTTGGTTGATGGCAAAACTATCGGCGATGGCGAGACTATCGGGGATGGCGAAACCAATGGCGCAGCCAAAGGCGATTCGACTGTCGGCGCCGGAGTGGGGTTGTCCGCCGATAAATCCGCTGTGCGCGTGAAAAACAGAGTGTAAAGCGCGGCGACAGCAGTGCAAAGCACCGCAATGAGCACAAAGACCAGCTTCCTTACGTCGTCGGATAATTTTGACATTGCTCGCTCAAATTCTCCTTAACCCGCTCGACGGTGCGCCATGCAAGCAATAGCACCGCGACCAGGCCACCAGTAAAGACGATCAATGCCCGTTCGGCTCCGAACCAACTCCAGGCGGTTCCATACAGGGTTGAAGCGATCAAACGCGCCAGTCCTGTTCCTGTGGTTAACAGCGCCAACCCTGTGGTGCGCAGATGGGTCGGCAACATCCCGCTCGCCAACGCCATCAATACTCCATCAGTCGCGGCATAATATGAGCCCAACAGAACTAACATGAGAAGGGCAATTGGATAGTTCATTTGCGGCAACAACAGTGTGCCGTAAGCTCCCGCCAGCAGTACGTAGCCGAGAAAAAAAACCGGCTTGCGCCCGATCCAGTCTGCAAGCCGGCCCGCCGGAATCGCGAGAATCATGAAAATGAGCGCGGTGACAACATAAAGGAATGGGAACAAACCATTGTGAATCGCCATCCGCTGCTGAAGTGCGAGGTAGAGCAGGCTGTCACTCACTGTGACAAGTGCCAGGGCGCTGCCGACGATGATCAGAGTGCGAAAGTCGGCTAACGAGAGTAGGGCGCTCATGCTGCGCAAGGAAACAGCGGCCTGGTTGTATATTGGCTCGTTCGTGGGATTTTTGACAAAGAGCACGATCACGGCCAGTCCGATCAAGGCCACGCAAAAACTGACGACAAAAATGGCGTCATATCCTTGCGGGGCGGCGATCAAAATGACGGCAGCCAGCAGTGGACCAATCATGGCTCCGGCTGTATCCAGCGCGCGATGCACGCCAAAGGCCGTGGCCAATCGCCAGGGTTGACTGCTGGCGGCGATCATGGCATCCCGCGGGGCAGTGCGGATACCTTTGCCGAGGCGATCCAGGAAGATCACGCCGGAGATCCCCGTCCAACTGCCGCCGACCATCAGAAGTCCCAGCCTGCAAATCGCTGAAAATCCATAGCCGGTTGCGGCGACTTCTTTGGGCCGCCGCCAGCGATCCGACACCAGTCCACTGATCACCTTGACCAGCACCGCTGCGCCCTGATAGATGCCATCCATAACACCCACTTGAAAGGGCGAGAAGCGTAGCGTCACCAGCAAATAGAGGGGTAGCGTGGTGCTCACCATTTCTGAGGAGATATCGGCGAGCAGGCTCGTCATCCCAAGCAGAAACACTGTGGCCCCAACATGGAGCCAACTGTTCCGCGAGCCGAGCAGCTCGCGTTTATTCTTGAGCAAATCGCTCGAGGTTTCTGTTTGATACATTCGTGCCAGGCGATCCGCAGTTCCGGATTCTCGTGCGAGCAAGTCGCACTCCTTCTGTGAGGGTCGCAGCATATTGGGGTCTACCGTACCGAGTGGCGGGCGATTGTGAACGCAAATTCACTTTTTCGGAATACTCGTTCTCAAAAAACGTTCCTTTGGATTCACAGCTGACAGACAGCAGACTCAGGAGCGGAGTTTCGCATACACCGCCTGGATCGCCGTTTCAGGGTGTGGGAAAGGGCTGTCCAGGGAGTATTGGAGGTCGGACTCGATTTCATCGCTGATGCGAGACTCGACCGCAGAGCGCGATGTGTCCTCGAGCAGATTTGCATCGCGCAGCAGTCGTTCAAATCGATCGAGCGGATCGCGGCGTTGCCACGTTTCAAGCTCATCTTTCGGCACATACCACGGGGCATCCGCCTCCGAGTGGCCATGCATGCGCATGGTTTTGGCCTCGATGATCGATGGCCCAAGGCCGGCTCGGGCGCGTTCGAGGGCGCGACGAGTTTCGGCATAGACGGCAAGCACATCATTGCCGTCAACAATGCTGCCGGGAACGCCGTAGCACCTGGCTCGTAAAGCGAAATCGTCTATGGCTGCGGCGCGCGAGGCCGGGGTGGAATACGCGTAGCGATTGTTTTCGATGATCAGGACGAACGGAAGATTCAATACGGCGGCCAGATTCATGCCTTCGTGAAAGGCGCCGGTACTGACCGCGCCCTCGCCGAGGTACGTGAGCGCGACTGAGGGCCGGCCTTGAATCCTGGCCGCCAATGCCATCCCGGCCATCACAGGAACCATGTCGCCCAAAACACTCAGTGATGCAACGATTCCTTTACTGAGGTCACCAAAATAGTGAATACGTTCCTTGCCCCCGGTCGGACTGGTGGCCTTTCCCATGTACTGCGTGAAGATGTCGCGCGGCCGGATACCTCGCACCAGCATGGTGCCGATGTTGCGCGTAAGCGGGCTCACAAAATCATCCGGTCCCAGCGCGTACGCGCTGCCCACGGAAATGGCCTCCTGACCGCGGCTGGTGAAAACCGTCGCAGTGATGATCGCCTGCCGATACAGGGCGGCCAGGCGGTCTTCAAGGGATCTGTTGAGCTTGAGATAGTAGTAAAGCTTGAGAAGATCTTCCGGGCTCAGGGGTTCGGGCACAGTCATCGCGCGAAATCATACGCGAATTCGACTCAACGAATTAAGAATTACTCGAACTGCTTCCGGAATTGCTCGAACTGTTCTTTCAGATCCTCGACTTCCTTCTCGAGTTTGCTAAGTCGATCGGGCTCGGCTTCCGGCTTGCGAAGTCGATCGGGCTCAGCTTCCGGCTCAGTGATCTTTACTTCACCGGAAAGAAGATGCGCGTAACGGACTTCCTTCTGGCCGCTCTGCCGCGGCAGTCGGACAATGAGCGCCGGCTCGCGGGACATGAGCGAGTTCACAGTCAGCTCCACTTCATCGAGACTTGAAAAGTCATAGAGGCGATTGCTCCGGGTTCGGATCTCACCAACAGTTTGGGGTCCACGAAGCATCAGGACGCACATGACGGCGATGGCCGGCCGGCCCAGGCTCATTGCTTCATACAGGACATGACGATACTTCGCCACGCGTGAGTCGCCCCGATCCACCAGGTGAACCAGCTTCTTCTCACGCAAGCTGTCCGCGGCACCGGCAACTGTCTCTTCGTCGAAGTGCGCAACGGGATGGCGATTCGATGACTGGTTGCACGCTGCCACCAGGGCATTCAGCGAAAGCGGGTAGTAGTCGGGCGTCGTGATTTCCTTCTCGATCAGCGAGCCCAGCACGCGAACTTCAGTATCATTCAATGTTTGATCCACTATCAGAGCTCCTCATTCAAGAATTGTAAGGTCACGCTGATCTTTTACGTCTATCTCCTCAGATAGTGAACTATCTCAAAGCAGCGCTCGACTGAGGTCGTCCGCGCCGTGGAAGCCCCACAATTCAATCAGTTAGCGCCTGCCAACGCGATTTCAGAGCGGCCACCGCCGTGCTGTTGCCTGAATGATTTGGAGTCAGCAAACAAACACTTTTTTGTGCCTGTCCGGATTCTCTAGCGGTTCGAGAATGGAATCGACCAAGGAGTAGAGACAATGGGTAACGAGAAGTCATTTGGTGTGGTAGCCGTTTTATCGGGACTCTTGCTAATCGGCATGAGTTCTTGCTTTTTGTCGGCCCCTCAGGCCGATCGAACGCAACGTCACGTCACCTTCAACGGCGGCCCGCTCGACGAGCGCGGCTGGCGAGTGCTGAATCAGCTCGAAGCATTTGGGCGCACACGTCTCCCCGACGGCGCTTACTGGTACGATCCGGTATCGGGCGCCTCCGGCCGCTGGGGCGGACCGGCTGCGATCCTGTTGCTCCCGGGCCTGCCTCTGGGTGGACATCTGCCTGCGAACGCCTCAGGCGGCGGCAGCGGCAGGGTGACGGGAATCTTCGTCAACGGCCGCGAACTGCACCGCGACGATGTGCGTGCATTGATCGCACTGTATGGTCAGGCCTGGCCGGGCCGGTGGTGGGTGGACGCGTACGGCAACTTCGGTCCCGAAGGCGGCCCCTCGCTGGGCAACCTGCGTCAGGCCGCGGCTGCCGCGCGCGGCGGATCCTGGCTCCGCGGAGGCGGCGCCGGATCGAACAGCTTCTGGGCTGGTGGCGATGGCAACGGCTATGTCTGGGCCAATGACGGCTACTCTGGCTGTAGCTTCGCGAACGACGGCGGCGGCGTGATCTGCTGACGCCAGACGAGAGCGCGTTTCAAACAAGTCAACGCTATTTGGCCCGGCCTTTGTAGCCCTGCGCGACCATCTGGATTGTGAAGATCTCGTCGAACCTCTGGTTGTTGGCTACACCGTAGAGTGTCTTCTTGTCCCGGCCGCCAAAGGCAACAGTGATGAAATTGATCGGCGTGGGGATTGCCCCGAGGACCTTGCCGTCCGCCGCGATGACATGGACCTCGCCTCCCGCGGTAGTGTAAAGGCGACCGGCCGAGTCTATCGTGGTACCGTCGGCGCCGACCATGGCGAACTGCCGCTGGTTGGTGAGTGAGCTATCGGGCTGGACATCGAAGGCCACGATGCCGCGAGTCGTAACATAGAGTGTCTTCTCATCGGCACTCAGGATGACCCCGTTGGTGGCGAGATTTTCGCCGTACCTGGTGACCACGCCTTTAGGACTGGCATAAAAAAGCCCGCCCATCGTGAAATAGACTCCGCCCTTGCTGTCCGCGGTCAGATCGTTGATCACACCGCCGATGCACTCCAGGGGCTCGCCGTTATACATGTTCGCCAGGAGTTGGCGCTTCGGCGCGAGTTGCCAGACCGACGTGGACAGCCCCCTCTCGACGACAAACAAGGCGCCCTTCTTGTTCATCGAGAGAGCACCTCCCGTATTCGTGTCTTTATAGGGAAACGAAACCTTGCCGTTTTTATCGATCTTCATGACGTCGCTGTTCGTGTTCTGCGCGGCAAGGATGGCGCCGTCGTCCGTGCCGATGATGCCGTCGGCATTGTTGCCCGTACCCGTCCAGATGGACTTCCATTTCTGCCCGGCAGCGATGACACCTGGGATTCCCGTCACGGTGTAGTCCCTCGGTGTAGGAGGCCCTGCAGCATTGTTGGCAGCTGCGCCTCCCCGTGCCGCCGGAGCTGCGCCGCGACCGCCGCCGCGCGGGGCAGGCGGAGTCTTACACTTGTTCGCGATCCATTCCGGATATCTGGCGTCCGCCGGAGCCTGCACTCCAGGTCCCTGCTGTGGCGCGGGAGAACCCGCAGGCGTGGGAGCCGGCGTCTGGCCCCAAACGACGATCGCACCAAGGCAACCCAGAACTGAAATCAATATTCCTTTCAACTTCATAAAATATTCTCCTTCTTCCAGTGCCAGGCTCGGCTGGCGTTTGGCTATCGTTTATCAGCCACAATCACGCCGCCCTTGAGCACGAGTTTGGTTTTCAGCATGTTCCAATAGCCTTCCAGCGGATTGCCGTCCAGAAGAATAAGGTCGGCCAGTTTGCCGGGCTCCAGCGTTCCGAGCTGGTCGCTCATCTGGATGTAGGACGCTGTATTCGGCCCCATCATTTTAATGATGTCCTGCATCGAGAACATCGGATTAATCGTCTTTAGCTCATGTTCCAGGCCGGCCTTCGGATCGTAGTTCGTGTCGGTGCAGTAACCGAGGATGGCGCCCGCATCCCAGGCGGTACGCGCATTCACCGGCATGTATCCAGCTTCCTCGCCGAGGCGGACTCCGTCGACGATCGATTCGGGCCACGGCTTCCCGTCGCGGAACCGCGGCATGTTGTCATCCGCAAACACACCGAAAACGGGCGTGCCGAAGCCAACCGTCCCCAAGATCTTCGTGCCCGAGGCGGCCAGTTTTCTGGCGTCCTCCTTGCTCATCCAGTCTTTGTTGGGCAGGTGCACGAGCAGCGGCACACCCGCGTCGACGGCGGCCACCATGGCCCTGGAACTCACGGCATGGACCTGGACTATAACGCCGGCTTTCTTCGCTTCGTCCAGGACAGCCCTGAGAACTTCCAATTCTTTTTCGCCTGGCCCCGGGACAGGAGTCAGACCGATCTCGCCCGTAAACTTGATTCCCATGCCGGCCATCTTCCGAATCTCCGCGCGAGCTGTTTCCGGAGTGTTATTGTTCAGCCTCAATGACCCGGACGGGATGATGCGCGGTCCGTTGATGACGCCTTTCTCGATGTGATCCCTGAGGGTGATGTTTCCTTCCGCCGGACCTCCTCCGGACAGCACCGTCGTGTAACCGGCTTCGAGGAGCGCCTGCATTTGCGCCTTCTCGTTGGGTCCGGTATTGATATGCCTGTGTGCATCGATGAATCCAGGCATGGCCGTCATGCCTTTGGCATCGATGGTCCTCCCACTCGCGGCGGACGGGCCGCCGGGCGCCACGGAAACGATTTTTCCCGCACGCACCACGATCGATCCGCGCTCTATTACGGTACCATTGGCGACAATGATACGGGCATTGGTGATAGTAAGGTCCTGCGCAGTGAGAGGCACAAACGCCCCAAGCGTCAGGCAAAGAAATGCTGTCAAGGCATATCGTTTCATGCTGATTCTTCCTCCGACCCCAGATGGCGAAGCACATCTTATGACACCTTGACCAGACTCCTCCACCAGCATCGATGCGGGCAATTTAACAATAGGTTTCATATATCTAAAATATTGTTCGTGTGTATCAGAAATGATAGATTCCCGGGCTGTAAGACAAACTCGTGGAGGAACGTGGAGGAACAATGGTGAGGACACTATTTATCACTGCCTGGATTGTTATTGGTGGTGGTGTTGTTTTCGCGCAGGTAAACGCTACGGTGGGCGGCACGGCAAGCGATGCGACCGGACCGCTGATACCGGGCGTCGAAGTGACAGCCACGAACATTAACACTGGCATCGTAACAACTGTGTTGACCAACGAAGCCGGCACCGTACTTGCGACGACGACTGCCTCAGTCGGTACGGTGATCCGGGTCGATCAGAGTTGTGGTGGATGGTTCGGGAAATGTCATTCTTCAAAATCCGCAGCCTGGTACGACCGGCAGCGCGTCTCAGCGGGTTTATGCCGGCCCCACGAATCTCCCGTTCGATGCGGCACTGAGCAAGCGGATTCGGATCGGCGAGTCGAAGAGTTTCACGATTCGCGCCGATGCTGTTAATGTTCTCAATCATCCGGTGTGGGGTGATCCGAATACGGATATCAACTCGAACATCTTTGGACGGATCACGACAGCCACCGGGTCGCGAACCGTAACGATCAACGCTCGAGTGGATTTCTGATTTCTCATGTTTCGATGTTGGATTGAGGTGAGTATGCGCGGTACAAATCCTGTTCACGTTGCCCTGATGTCACTCGTGCTGACACTCCTGACAGCCGGAAGTGCCCTAGCACAGACGGATTTTTCGGGGGAATGGACGGTGGTCCGTTCTCAAGACAATACGGAGAATCCATGGCTGGGCGACTGGTTCGGCCTGCCGCTCAACGCGGCCGGGCTCGCTCGCGCCCAGAGCTGGGACGCTTCCATTCTGTCGCTGCCGGAATATCAGTGCCGTCCACACGGCTGGGCGTACATCTACCGCGGTCCCACGGCAATGCGAATTTCGAAAGAGGTGGATCCATACTCGCGAGAGGTCGTTGCCTATCATCCGGAATGGCACCAGTCGACGGATAGCCCGGTATTCTTGGATGGGCGCGAGCAGCCTCCGGACGAAGCGCCGCATGTATGGGGTGGGTTCTCGACGGCGACATGGGAGGGCGATATTCTCCGTATCGAGACCACACATCTAAAGGAGGATTACATCCGCCGGAACGGCGCCATGGTGAGTGACGAAGCGACCGTCACTTCATGGTGGATCCGGCGCGGAGATTATCTGACCTGGATCAACGTCGTGCACGATGCGAATTATCTTTCCGAGCCGCTGATTCGCAGCGCGGAATACCGGCTGAACGTGAATTCGCTCGTACCTGCCCACCCATGCACCGCGGTATATGAAGGTCTGGAGAAAGGTCATGTGCCCCACTTTCTTCTCGACGAGAACCCGTTTCTGAAGGAGATTCGGGCCCGGTACGGGGTACCTGCAGACGCACCGACCGGCGGAACGGAAACAATGTACCCGGAGTTCCAACGCAAGCTGCGCAACAGCGACTTTTCAAACGGGGACCGGCGCGCGCAGAGGACAGGACAATGAGAACCGTTCGTCCCGTTCGGCTTGCTGCGATAGCCGTCATTCTTCTCGCGTCTTTCGCCCAGACCCATATCGGCGCGCAACAGCCTCGTCCTGGTGGCGACATTCGGATTCTGCCGCTACGAGGCAATATTTTCATGCTCGTGGGAGGCGGCGCCAATATCGTCGCGTCCGTCGGCAGGGACGGTGTTCTCCTGGTCGATACCGGCGCTGCCGAAATGAGCGAGAAAGTGGTGGCCGCCATTCGCGAACTGTCCCGCCAGGTAACGTCGTCACCGATGCCTCAACAATCCTGCATTGGAATCGTGCACTGCGCGTGGTGGGACGGTTCAAGGTTCCTGGGTACGACCGCCTCTCCGCCCGCGCCCCGGCCGATCGCCGGCATTATCAACACCAGCTTTGATCCGGACCACATGGGTGGAAACGCCGCCATTGTGAAAGCAGGCAGCAGCTTTGGAGCTCGAATCGGAGAAGGCGCATGGGTGATTGCTCATGAGAATGCGCCGGCCCATGTGCCCGCGTCCTCTCCGTTACCGCAGGCGGCCTTGCCGACAGAGACTTACCTTGGCACAGACAAGAAATTGAACTTCTTTAACGGCGAAGGGGTCGTTATCTGGCATCGGCCCGCCTCACATACGGATGGAGACAGTGTTGTGCAGTTCCGCGGATCCGAAGTGCTGGCCGTCGGCGATATCGTCAACATGGCCGGCTACCCTGTAATCGACACCGCAAAAGGCGGCAGCGTACAGGGAATTGTCGACAGCTTGAACTGGATCCTCGACATGGCGATCGTGGAGCACATGATGGAAGGCGGTACCCTGATCGTTCCCGGACACGGCCGCGTCACCGATTCTGCTGACATTGCGTATTACCGCGACATGATGACCATTGTCCGGGATCGCGTGCAGGAAATGATCAAGCGTGGCATGACGCTTCCGCAGATCAAAGCGGCCAGACTGACCCGAGACTACGACCCGCGCTTCGCCAGGAATCCTTCATGGACGCCCGATATGTTCGTCGAAGCCGTATATCGAAGTCTCACTTCCAAGGCTGCAAAAGAGTAGAGCCATGCGCAAGTTTCTCATTGCAGGACTGCTCGCTATCGTTCCTCTCTATCTGCACGCGCAGGGACGTGGACAGGGAGCGACGCCGCTCACAGGCCGGACGGCCGCGCCCTTCGACATCACGGGATACTGGGTGGCTCTGGTCACGGATGACTGGCGATATCGCATGCTCACGCCGCCGAAGGGCAACGTCGATTATCTGCCCGTCAATGCCGAGGGGCGGCGGGTGGCCGAGACGTGGGATCCTGCGAAGGACGAAGCGAGCGGGGAGCAGTGCAAAGCGTACGGCGCCGGAGGCGTGATGCGTCTTCCGGGCCGCCTGCACGTCACCTGGGAAAGCGACAATACATTAAGAGTCGACACAGACGCGGGGACCCAAACGCGCCGCTTCTTCTTCGGCGGCACGCAACCGCAGTCGGGCGAGCCGACGTGGCAGGGATACTCCTCTGCCCGCTGGGACCTGCCCGGGAGGGGCAGAGGACCCGCCGCAGCGGGCCGCGGTCAATTGACAGCCACGACAACCCGCATGCGCCCCGGTTATCTCCGCAAAAACGGTGTTCCCTACAGCGCCAACGCCGTCATGAACGAGTATTTCATTCGCCTGGTCGACAACGGCGGCCAGGAGTACCTTGCGTTGACAATGATGGTCGACGATCCTCAGTACCTGCAGCAGCCTTACGTCAAGACTTACCAGTACAAGAAGCAGCGGGACGCGTCCGGCTGGAACCCGACTGCCTGCTCCGCGAGATAAAACACAAAGACACAAAGACACAAAGGCCGCAAATACCAATTCTTTGGAGGCGGCCTTTCTTTGTGCCTTCGTGTCTTTGTGTTTTATCTCAATTCGAAATACGACTCCTATATCTAAAATATTGTCCGTGTTTGTATAGTGTGGTATATCCGGCGCATTGTGGTTCAACCAACTGATGGGGAGGAAACTATGAGGCACGTAACAGGAGTGTTACTCGCGATTTCGGTTTTGCTGGCGGCGCCTGTCGCCGGTCACGCCCAGGGTCTTGGCACAATCGCCGGCGTCGTCAAGGACGCGTCGGGAGCTGTGCTGCCCGGCGTCGCCGTGGAAGTTGCAAGTCCCGCGCTGATCGAGAAATCACGTTCGGCCGTGTCGAATGAGTCGGGGCAGTACACCATTGTCAGCCTGCCACCCGGCACGTATAGCGTGACTTTTACGCTGCCCGGCTTCAGCACGACGAAACGTGAAGGCATCGAAATGTTAGCGAACTTCACCGCACAGGTGAATGCAGACCTGAAGGTGGGCGGCGTGGCGGAAACGGTCGAGGTCACGGCAGAATCGCCACTCGTCGATGTGCAAAGCGCGGCTGTGGCGCGCGCGGTCACAAAGGACATCATCAAGGAAATTCCGACCGGCGGCACGATGTACCAACTGGCAGCGATGATGGTGGGCGTCACCATTGGCGGCGGCGCGGCCGTCGTGGACGTTGGCGGCGCGTCGGGGTCGCCGGTACAGTCGCAACTCAGTGCGCACGGGGGCGCGGCGGGAGACGAAGTTCAGATGATCGACGGACTGAAGGTCGGAAACATGATGAGCAACAGCGGCAGGACGAATCAAACCTTGTCGCCGCTGTTGTTCGAGCAGATCGATGTCCAGATTTCCGGGCACGCGGGAGACGCGCCCAGCATCGGCGTGCAGAGCAATCTCATTCCGCGCACTGGCGGTAACAGTTTCCACGGGACTTTCCTCGTGAACGGCTCCTCGGGCCGCCTCCAGAGCAACAATCTGACCAGCCGGCTCAAGGCTCTCGGACTTACGGATACGACGCGACTCAAGAACGTGTACGACGTCAACGGCGGTTTTGGCGGGCCCATCGCACGGGATCGTTTATGGTTCTTTTCAACCGCGCGGTATCAAACCAATACCAGCTATATCGCGGGTTTGTACTTTCCATCGGATGCGAAGTCCTGGATCCGGACGGAGGATAAGGCCAAGCAAGGGTTCGACGACCAGTTTCTTTGGGACTTCACCACAAGGTTGACCGCTGCTATTACTCCGAAAATGCGGCTGAACGGGTTCATCCAGATTCAGCACAAATGGTGGCCGCACTGGACGATTAGTGCGGCTAATTCACCCGAGTCCGTTGGACGCGTGGATTGGCCGGGCCGCCTTTATCAGGTATCGTGGAACTGGACTCCGACGGCCCGTCTTCTTTTCGAAGCCGGGAGCAATTACGGAGACAGCAGCGACACGATCCTGCCGCGACCGGGCGAGAACAATGGTATGGGAGCGCCGGTCCGGATCGTGGAACAAGGCGGCACGTTCAACGGTGTGGCCGTCGCCCCAATTACTTATGGACCGTTCGGCGCGGTCACATATGAAACGCCGATGCACCAATACGGCTCCCGCGCCGCGATGAGCTACGTTACCGGAAGCCACAGCTTCAAGGTTGGTATGGATTTGCAGCGCGGCTACCGGAACCGCATCGGAGCAAATTTTTCCAATGACATCCAGTATCGCACGCAGAATTTCGTGCTCAATCAGGTGACTGTTTATGCGCCTGCTGGAACCTACCGTACGGATCTGAACTACAACCTTGGCGTCTTCCTCCAGGATCGATGGAGAATTGGGCGCCTGGCGGTGAGTCCCGGCGTCAGGTTCGAGTTCCAGAAGGAATCCAACCAGGCTTACTCAGCCGGCCCAACGAAGTACGCACCGGCGCGAAATCTGTCTTTCCCGGGCGCAGACGTGGTGAACTGGAAAGAGATCAATCCCCGCTTCGGTGTTTCCTACGACTTGTTCGGCAACGGGAAAACCGCCTTGAAAGCGAGTGCTGTGCGCGGCGTCGCCCAGGAGGGAATTAATACAGCCGACAGCATCCATCCTGCGGTCGCTCTGGCGACGAGCACGGCGCGGAACGTTACTGAAACGACATATCCAGTTGGCGACCCACGGCGTTTGAATAATGTGCCGGATTGCGATCTGTTCAATCCTGCCGGGAATGGAGAATGCGGACCGTGGCTGACAGCTGGATTTGGCGGCACCATTCCCATCACCCAGCAGGATCCCCGAACGCTCAGCGGATGGGGCGTTCGACCGTGGAACTGGGAGTTTTCGACAGGATTCCAGCACGAACTGACGGCGCGTATCTCGGCGGGTGTGACTTACTACCGCCGGATCAATGGCGGCTTCCTGGTGACAGACAACATCGCAAACACTGCGGCGGATTTCAAAGAATTCGCCGTCGCCGTTCCTGCCGATAGCCGGCTGCCTTCTTCCGGACAAAAGCTGACGGTGTACGACATCAATCCCACACTGGCCAGCGGTCAGCCTTTCAGTGCCACCACCAACGTGAGAAAGTTCGCTTCCGACTATGGGCATCAGTTTCAGCATTGGGACGGCTTCGACGTCACATCCACTTTCCGTCTTTCCCGGATCAGCATGCAAGGCGGGACGACATTCGGCAAAACGATGACGGACAATTGTGAAATCGTCAAGCAGTTGCCCGAAATACTCACCGGTGCAGCCCCAGCCCTCCTCACGACTCCCAGGGAGTTTTGCCACAACGAGACGGGCTGGCAGCCTCAGTTCAAACTGATCGGCTCCTACGACCTGCCATGGCAGGATCTGCGATTCAGCACGAACTTCCAGAGCCTGCCGGGACCGGGTCTGCAGGCCGGCGTCATCTATTCCAGCGCCGACGTCACGCCGGCGTTGGGGCGCGGACTGAGCGGAGGAGGCAACAAAACCGTGAATGTGTTCGATGCGAACACACTCTTTGGAGATCGGTTGTACCAGCTCGATCTACGTTTCAGCAAGATCTTCAAGGTCCGTGAGGGAAATACGATCGACGCGAACTTCGATATTTACAACTCACTGAACTCGGATGCCGTCCTTTCCGAGACCACCACGTACGCCGGCGTCAATGGCGGCGCGTGGCGGAGACCCACCGGTGTCATTCAGGGGCGGATCTTCAAGTTAGGAATGAGGTGGGATTTCTAATTACGGGTGAACGCGGGCTAAAGCCCGCGACTACATTAACGGAAACCACGATTTTGAAATAGCAACCACGATTTGAAACGTGGAAACATGATTTGATTACGTGGCACCACCAAATGTAGTCGCGGGCTTTAGCCCGCGTTTATCCTTTTAAGAGGAGCCAACGTTGAAAATCTATCTAGCCACTCTTTTTGCCACCGTATTACCGATTGCGCTCGGATATCAAGGAACCCGCGGCGCTCAACAGATCGAGCGCGGGCGGTACATGGTCGAGGTCGGCGGCTGCAATGACTGTCACACGGCCGGATATGCCGAGGACGGCGGTAAAGCGGCTGAAAGCGAAAGGCTCAAGGGTGACATCCTTGGCTATCGCGGGCCATGGGGTACCACGTATCCGACCAATCTCCGCCTTTCGATTGGCAAGATGTCGGAAGACCAGTGGCTCAAGTACGCCAAGGATCTGATGACACGCCCACCCATGCCATGGTTCAACGTGCGCGCGATGAGCGAGCCCGATCTGCGCGCCGTTTACCAATACATAAAATCACTCGGGGGCGGCGGGCAGGAAGCGCCCAAATTTCTGCCTCCCAACCAGGCGCCGAAACAGCCGTATGTTCAATGGCCCGGAGTGAAATAAACTTTCTACCTTAAAGAAGGGATCGATTGCTGACTCAGCAAAATGGAGGAAAAGCCTATGAGAGTGCTCTCACTATTTTTGTCTGTTTGTCTGGTGATACCTCTTGCCGCGTTTGCCCAGACGGACCGCGGCACGATCACCGGCACCGTGTCCGATGCGACCGGCGCCGTGATTCCCGGTGCCGCTATTGAAGCAAGGAATCTCGCAACCGGGGCGGTATATACGGCGGGAAGTTCGGAGACGGGGAATTTCACGCTTGCCCAGCTGCCGGCGGGGACGTACGAGGTTTCCGTTCTCCTTCCCGGCTTCAAGAAGTTCGTGCGCCCGAACATCGTCGTTCAGGTGGCGCAAGTGGTTCGCATCGATGCCGCACTGGAAGTCGGCGCCAGCACGGAGTCGGTAACCGTCGAAGCGGCGGCGTCTCTCCTCAAGACAGAGAGCGGCGAAGTCAGCCACAACATCTCCACAGATACATTGGACAATCTTCCTGTCGTTACTTTGGCGCCCGGCGCTTTGGGCAACGTTCGAAATCCTCTGCAAGCCGTTACCTTGTTGCCGGGAGCTTCATTCACCAATGACAACACACTGCGAATTAATGGAATGCCGTCCAGTTCACATGCCGTCCGCATCGACGGCCAGGATGCCACCAACGGCCTGTGGCGCCAGCAAAACCAAAACGTGCAGCCGGGTGTTGATGCGATACAGGAAATGACGGTTCAAACGAGCAACTTTGAGGCGGAGTATGGGCAGGCCGGTGGCGGATACTTCAATTACACGATGAAGTCGGGTACTAACCAGTTCCACGGCACAGCATTCGATTATTTTGTGAATGAAGCTCTCAACGCAGGCACGCCATTTACCGACAGAATTACGCAGAGAGACACGGCTCGGGCCGGTCAGCACATTCGAAATAGCAAGCGGCAAAACGATTACGGATTCAACATAGGCGGTCCGATTCTGCTCGGGAAGCTCTACGACGGCCACAACAAGAGTTTCTTCTTTTTCAATTTTGAACAGTTCCGGGAATCGCAACTCGTCTCAACCGGAATCGCGACGATGCCTACGGAGGCTTACCGCCGGGGTGACTTCAGCGCGGCGCTGGGGCCGCAGTTGGTAATAGGCGGCCAGCCGGCTGTTGATCCATTCGGTCAGCCTGTCCGTCAGAACGCCATTTACGATCCGAGGACCGCGCGAACGGCTCCGGATGGAACGATCGTTCGGAGTGCATTTCCGAATAATGTCATTCCTCCGGAACTTCTCGATCCCGTGGCAGTAAAAATCCAGGGACTGTTGCCTCTACCAACGAATGGGGATTTGATCAATAACTACACCATACCGAGCTATTTGAATTTCAGGCATACCACGATTCCAGCATTCAAGATCGATTACAATTTCAACTCCCAAAACAAACTGTCCTGGTATTTCTCTCAGACGCACACCGTTTCACCAGGTACGAACGGTTTCACGCAGGCGTTTACGAGCGCGGAACCGACGGATGCGGTCTCGTATACGACGCGTCTAAATTATGACCGGACGGTATCGCCCACGATGGTGTTGCATTTGGGCGCCGGGCTTCTGCACACAACGGTGCCTCAGATCCCTCAGTCTTTCGACCAAAGCACGCTGGGTTGGGCCAAAAATTTTTACATCAATCACTTTCCGCAAATCAATAACGTGAACGATGCCCAAAGGGGAGGCGCCAACTTCCCTCCTTTCACTGGTATCGGCCAGGGTTCCGCATACAAATACTCGAAAGATACGAAGCCAACGGGGAACGCCAGTCTCACTTGGGTTAAGGGTAACCATACTATTAAAGTGGGAGGCGAGCTAATGGTCGAGGGTCTTCCGACGTTGAACTATACGCGAGCGAACGGCAGTTTTGGCTTCAATGCTCAGCAGAGCAGCATCGGGTCCTGGCAAGACGGCCGAGGTTTAAACAGCACGACTGGATTTCCTTATGCGAGTTTCTTGCTCGGCCGCACGAACAGCCTCGCCCTTTCCGAGGTCACGAGCACGCGGCTGGGTAACCACTCTTTCGCGGGATACATGCAAGACAGTTGGAAGGTGACGCGAAGACTCACGTTCAATTACGGTCTTCGATATGACTACGTCACCCTGCTCCACGAACAATATGGACGCATGCAAAGCGTCGACTTCGACAGGCCGAATCCTGTAGCGGCCAACCGCCTCGGCTCGACGAGGTACGAAGCGACGTGCAACTGCCGGTTCAACAGCAACTACCCGTGGGCGTTTGGACCGCGGCTCGCTCTTGCTTATCAGATCACGTCCAAAACGGTGCTTCGCGTCGGCGGGGGTATCGCTTACGGATCGTCCCCCAACAACGCATTCCTTTCGCTCAGCGTTGCGGACTTCGAGCAGATCGGTGTTCCAACATTTGGAGAGCCGGCGACGTCGCTATCCGATGGTAACCCTTACGCCTTCGGCAACCGCTTTGGCAATCGGCCGTTAACGTTCCCGGATTTCACAGAGCGCCTTCCGAACGAGATTGCTCCCGGTGTCCGGCCGCCGCAATCGGTTTTCCGATCGATCGACCGCCATGCAGGACGGCCGCCACGGATATTCCAATGGAGTATCGGCTTGCAGCGCGAAGTGACGCCGAACTTGCTGGTTGAAGCGGCGTATGTTGGGAACCGCGGAGCGTGGTGGACAGCGCCAGTGTTAGCAAGCCAAAACTACAATGCGCTAACGATCGAGGGATTGAAGGCCGTAGGCATTGATATCAATAGCGCCGCGGACCGGACACTACTGACTACGCCAATCAATTCTCCCCAAGTTATCGCCCGTTTCCCATATCTCGCAAACCCCAACAATGTTTATCCCGGATTTCCACGAAACGCGCAACTGAACCAGGCGCTCCGCCCATATCCGCAGTTCCTGGGCGTTCCGCCATTCCTGGGGCCGCCCTTAGGCAATACCTGGTACGATTCACTGCAGGCAAAACTCACTCAACGGTTCTCTCACGGTCTCGCTGCCCAAATCGCCTACACATGGCAGAAGGAACTTACCAATGGAGTGAATTCTGACACGTCTTACCTGACGCCGAATGCGCCTTTAATTAATGACGTTTTTAACCGCGCTCAGCAAAAGCAGATCTCCGCATTCAGCCGGCCCCAGTTACTGATTGTTTCTCTCAGCTATACGACGCCTGGATTCAATTCGAATAATTCCGGATCCAAGCTGCTTTCCCTTTTAGCAAAGGACTGGACGATTGGTGGAGTTCTTCGTTATCAGAGCGGTGAAGTGATTCGTGTGCCCGCGTCCAACAACGGGCTCTTCCGGCAACTGGCCAGGACCGACAATCCGGCAAACTGGGGAGGCGCCACGACATTTTGGAACCGAGTTCCGGGCCAACCGTTCCTGACCAAAGATCCCGACTGTCATTGCATTGATCCGACGAAGGATCTCATCTTCAATACGGCTGCCTGGGTGGATGCGCCGCCCGGACAATTCGGAACGTCAGCCCCCTACTACAATGACTTCCGCTGGCAGCGGCAACCGTCGGAGGCTTTAAGCATTGGCCGCAATTTCCACGTAGCCAGGGAAAGTAAAGTCGTCTTCAACGTCCGGGCGGAATTTCAGAACGTATTCAATCGGCTCTTCTTGACCAACCCGGGCAGTACAGCGACGAATGCAAATGTTGTGGCAGCAAATCCGGCGGCGCCGGTAACTTGTACTATTGCAGGGCAACCCGGAACCTTTGGTGGGGCAGCCTGTATCAATGATCCTCAACGCGTCTTGACCGGCGGCTACGGCTGGATCAATTACGTTAACGGCATGGGCTCCAGACCGCGCACGGGCCAGATCGTGGCCCGGCTGACTTTCTAACGACTGTTCTCGTTGCGTTCTTAGCCGCGGAGCGGCGACAGAGTGAAGCCCCGGGCGCAAGCCCGGGGTAAACGGTTGCCTTGGATCAAGCCCCGGAAGGAGCGGAAGATTCGAATGGACTCCATGAATCTTGCGGCCCCTTCGGGGCTGTGATTTTCGACGCGATTCAATCCACGGGCTTGCGCCCGTGGCTACATTCTTACGCCGCTCCGCGGCTGCGGCTGGCTAATTCCCGCAGGTCGAGCCGACCATTTCCAGCGACGTGAGATTCAGTTCGGCGTAATTCGATTCTCGATAGAGAAGCCCGCGCGCCTCCATTTTGTGCCCGCGGTGAGCCTGGGGATTGAAGACAGGCCTCACACTAACCAGATCGAACGTTTGCGTTCCCATAGGATTGTCATTGGCCGCTTTTGCTGCCTCTCCGTTTGACGTCTCTTCTTTAGTCGCGATCGGCTCGGTGGAATTCGTCAACGCCCATCGACTGTTCGGAAGTTCCGTCAAACAACCGACCACTTCGACCAATGCGAAATTCGGCGGGCCGGCCGATTCGGCGCCTTTCCTGACGATTTGAATGCCGTCCAGTGTTTCCTCATCGAGACTGAGTTCGGTCGATCCTGCGGGAAAGCCGTTGACTTCGAGCAGGTAAGCGACGATGTCGAGCTTGGTGGGCGCAGGAACCTGCTCGGCATTGAGCGGCGGCATGGTGTCGCGAATCTTGGTCAGGAGCCGGTTCACACTGCCGTTCTCCCACGCCGCGATAAAACGCTCTCCCTTCAGCGAGGGTCCGCGGTCGCCCGCCAGTTCCGCTCCATGGCAGCCGTTGCAGCCATTCCGCAATAGAGCAGTCTTCCCGCGCTCCGCTTGAGCAGTGGTGAATGCGCCGTCCCAGATGGTTTTGCTCGTCATCCGGATCTCTTCGAGCGCAGAAAGGTCCTTCGTGAGTTCCGTGGCGCCTGCAGGAACGCCGTTTTGCTGGAGGATATAAGAAATGACGTCGATCTTGACGTCATCGCTCACAGTCCCGGAATTGCCTTCCGGCATCGTGTCGCGCACTTTGGTGAAAAGACCGGCCATCGTGTCTTTTTCCCAATGGGAAAGGAAAGTGTTTCCTTTTATTGCCGGTCCTCTTTCGGATCCGATAAGCGCGAGGTTGTGGCACCTGGAGCAGTTCCGATCGTAACTCTCTTTTCCTCGCGCGGCCTGCGCGGCTGTGAACACGCCCTTCCACATCGTGTCTTGCGCGGCTGCGGGCATTGCCATCGACAGCAGCAACGCGGCCGCCGGAAAAAAACGAACGGACTTCAGACGCATGTTCATTTCTGGTTCTTTGCGATCAGGTCGCGCAGCAGGGCTGCCGTGCTCTCGTTGAGGCGGCCCGCGCCACCTCGACCGCCGCCCGCTCCGCCACGGCCGCCACCTCCGCCGCCGAGGGCGACGTCCAGAGGGGTTCGGCCCTGCTTGTCCTTTTTGTCGAGCTTCGCGCCCTTCCCGGCCACGTACTGGATGATGGGATTCGCGCCTCGCCCGGCGGCGTGGTGCAGGATCGTCTGGCCATTCGTGTTAAAAGCGTTCACGTCCACGCCATGTTCCACCAGCAGTTTGATCGCATCGAGCGAGCCGGCAATCATCGCGGTGGTCGTCCGGTCCTTCAGCGTGATGGTCGGATCGGCGCCGCCATCGAGCAGGAGCCGAATGATCGGAAGATCGTTCGCTTTGGCGGCGCGTGCCAGCGGTGTCGCACCTTCGCCCAACGAAGTGTCGCCGACGAGGTTGTTATGCCGGCCGATGATCGGCTTCTTGAGCGCGACGTTCGGGTTCGCTCCCTGTTCGAGGAGGACCTTCACCATACCGGCGGCATCGAGTTCGGACTGGTTGGGGAATTTGGGGTTTGGCCGCGTCATCATTCCCGCAGGTGCACGCATGTCGACGGCGGCATACAACGCCGTCATACCGGTGCTGTCCTGAATGTTGGGATCTGCGCCTTTCCTCAGCAGCAAGGCGGCAAGATCATAATGAATGTTGATGATCGCAAACTGGAGCGCGGTCGTCCCGTCTCCATCGACTGCATTGAGATCCGCTTTCAAATCGGCCAGCATTGCTGCAGCGTCTTTGGCGTTCTGGCGCGCCGCAAACATCAATGCGGTCCAGCCGCCCCGCGGGAGCTGAAAGACGGCCATACCGTTGGTTTCGTACCTGTACTCGGGAAAGTCCCAGACTTTTGAATGGACGTTCATGTCGGCGCCCGCCTCGACCAGCGCCTTGACGGCCGCAGCATTGTTCTCCGAGGCGGCCCACATCAGCGCCGTCTGGTCCTGCCATTTTTCCCTGGCGTTCACATTTGAGCCACTGCGGGTCAGCACCTTCACAGCATCGACACTCCCTGTGCGGGCAGCGGTCATGAGAACGGTCTCGCCTTCAGGCGTCGCACTGTTCGGATCCGCTCCGGCCTTTATTAGCGCTTCCATCAAGCCCGCATTGCCATTCACCGCAGCCAGCGACAGTGGAGTCACACCATAGCGGCTCGCGGCCTTCGCATTCGCACCTGCACGAAGAAGCAACTGGGCGGTCTCGGTGTCATTCGAGCGGACGGCCCAGTGAAGCGCCGTCATGCCGTCGGGTTCCGTCGCATTCACGTTCGGACGCTGCTTCAGCAGAGTCCGTACGGTCGGTCCGTCGCCGGCTTTCACCGCCTCGATGAGGCTTACGTCAATACCCGCAGCGCCAAAACTGACCGCGGATACCAGCAAGGCTAATAGCCACATGTACCTCAGATGCATCTTTGCAGGCCTTTTGAACGCGGGCTGAAGCCCGCGACTACATTGGAGGACAGTGTTCGCCAATGGTTGTGCTCCCCAAATGTAGTCGCGGGCTTCAGCCCGCGTTCACGACTAAACATCCACGGTTCCCGTGCTGATCCCAAACTTCTCCAAGTCGCAACCGAACTTGTTCCCCAGCGACACCATCAGGTTTGCGACTGGCGTTTCCTTCGCTGCCTGAATGTGTCGATTGCCCTTCATCTGTCCGGCGAGTCCACCCACGAGCAGCGTTGGAAGATTGAGACGAGAATGTGTGTCGCTCTCGCTCATACCGCTGCCATAGAGGATCAATGAGTGATCCAGAAGGGAGCCGTCTCCGTCGGGTGTGGACTGAAGCTTTTCGACGAATCTGGCGAACAGGCTCGTGTGATACGTATTCAGCTTCACAAGACCCGCCAGCTTATCGGGATTATTCCCGTGGTGGGACATGGCGTGATGCGGTTCCATCACGCCGATGTTCGGGTAGACGCGCTGGCTCGCATCGCGTGATTTCATGTAAGTAAAAACGTTCGTGATGTTCGCTTGCCACGCCACGGCGAGCAGGTCGTACATCAACATCGCGTGCTCGTCGAACGACTCCGGAATGCCGATCGGGGCGTCGGGCACGGTCGCCTTTGTGCCGACCTGTTGCTCCGCCTTCTGGATGCGCTGTTCGATCTCGCGGATGTGGCCGAGATAATCGTCCAGCCGTCCGCGGTCTTTGGTTCCCAGTTTCTTTTCGAGATCTGCTACGTCTTCGCGGACTGAATCGAGAATGCTTCGATTTTCATGCATGCGCTGCAGGCGTTGGGCACTGGTGCCCGGACGCCCGAACATGCGTTCGAACAGCACGCGCGGATTGATCTCCATGGGTAGCGGCGTCGTTGGCGATTTCCACGAAATCGTGTTCATGTAGGCGCAACTGTAGGCCGTATCGCATCCCCCAATCCATCCTGTGAAATCCTCGGTAGCCACCTCGAGCGAGGGGAACGGCGTGTCCTGGCCGATTTTGTTGGCGATTACCTGGTCGATCGTGGTTCCTGCGCGGACGTTCTCCGCAATGGTCCGGAACGGAACCGAGCCGCTCAACCACGCGGCGACGCTGACGGCGTGACCGTCCAGCGGATTGCACAACTCGGACACCACCGTTATGGAATTGCGAAACGGCTCGAGAGGCTTGAGAATCGGCGTAAACTCGAAATCCGCGCCGGCCTTTGAAGGCGTCCAATAACCCGGCCTCTCGCCAAGCGGCACGAACACGACGCCGAAACGCTTGAGGGGATTTGCCGCCGTCTGCGCGGTTGCAGTTAGAGCAGGCGTCATCGCTTCCAGAAACGGCAGCCCAATGGCGGCGCCCATGCCGCGGAGGACGGCCCTGCGGGACATGAACTTTTTCATGATGAACATAACGGCGGTCTCCTTAGTCGTGCTGTAGTGGCGCTACAGCTTGATCCTCTTCTGAAACTGCGCACTCCTCACAATACCCATAACGAGCGACGAGAACCGGTAGTTCTGTCTGGCCGATTCCCGGACGATCGAACGCACGGCCGGCATATCATAATGATTCAAGCCCCGGCCGAGAGCAAAAATCAACAGTTTCTCGGTTACTGTTCCCACAAACAGTTCGGGATCTCGCAGCAGCGCGTTCCGCAGCGCTACCACACCGTCCACTCTGGTGCCGTCGATGAGCTGGCCGGATGCATCGATCGGATTGCCCAGACTGGTGACCGAACTCCCGTCTCGCATGCGCCAGGCTCCGATTGCGTCGAAGTTTTCCAGGGACAGTCCAATCGGATCCATCAGCGCGTGACAATTGGCGCAGACCGGATTCGCCCGGTGTTCCTCCATCCGCTCGCGCATCGTCAGCACCTTGCCTTCGCGCTGGGGATTCTCATTGAGTGGCGGCACATTCGCCGGCGGCGGCGGCGGGGCCGTGCCCAGCAGATTTTCCAAAACCCATTTGCCGCGGACGACGGGTGAGGTCCGGTCCGTGTGCGAGGTCACCATCAGGATGGCTCCCTTGCCCAGCAGACCTTTTCGCGTCTGATCAGCGAGCGTCACGCGCTGAAAGCGGCTCCCATAAATGTTCGGCACGCCGTAATGTCTGGCGAGCCGCTCATTCACAAATGTGTAATCGGCGGTCATCAGATCGAGGACGTTCCGGTCCTCGCGAACGACGCTTTCGAAGAACAGCGATGTCTCACGCTCGAAGGCCTGCCGCAGGTTGTCGTCGAAATCCGGGAACTCCTCGGATAGCGGCTGCATGTTTTTCAAGTTCCGCAGATATAGCCACTGCGCCGCGAAGTTTGTGGTGAGCGCCTCCGATTTCGGATCGGCCAGCATACGGCGCACCTGCTCGTCGAGCACCGCCGGCGTATGGAGCATCCCCTTGCCGGCGGCCTGCAGGAGTTGATCGTCCGGAATGCTGCTCCAGAGAAAGAATGACAAGCGGGACGCAAGCTCGAGATCGCTGACGCGATAGACCGTGCCTGGCGCGGCTTCCGGCGGTGCGGCCTCAACAGGAAACAAGAACTTGGGGCTGGCGAGG
>Ga0137397_10000044_pt1 | contig 72411 bp, 45 predicted proteins | sample czorhiz116metaG_FD_106658 | JGI IMG/M metagenome (GOLD analysis project Ga0137397, IMG submission 106658) | Vadose zone soil microbial communities from Angelo Coast Range Reserve, California, USA - czorhiz1.16 metaG | ecosystem: Environmental > Terrestrial > Soil > Vadose zone | place: USA... | reverse complement strand
TGCAGGAATATCCGTTCACGCCGGGCCGCGTTCTGGCGGCGCTCAAAAACAACTAATTCGGGGACAGACGCAAAAGATCTGACCAATGCTCAATTCCCAATGCTCAGCCGACTAATTCGGGGTATTCGGAGTCTGTCCCCCGAATTAGTCCCGAATTAGTCGGCTGAGCATTGGGAATTGAGCATTGGTCAGATCTTTTGCGTCTGTCCCCGAATTCCCGCGTCTATTTGAAAGCCCGAATGAACAAGAACCATCCCAGACGATGTTCGAGACGATGATGTAAAGCTCCCGGCAGGAAATCGGCGTAATACAGCTGCCGGACCAGAGTTTGGCTGGACTTGAACATACCAAACAGGCGTTTCGCTTCCGCCTGTGAATAGGCGCGGGATAAGGGATTGGCGTTACCCTCCCCTGGCCAGGACGGGTCGGTACTCGAGGCAAAGATGGTTTCCCGAGAGAAACCCCGTTCGAGGACGATCGCATACATGTTCTTGAGCAGCGGAGGTATCCGGAGTTCCAGAATCCGTGGAAGCGGCCCGCGCGGAAAAACCCAGGTAAGAACGCGAACGAAAGGAATGAAAAGCAGGTCGATCAACACTCGTCTGTAATATGAATTGCGATGGTAAACCATGACGCGCGCCTGACCCCCGTGACGTGTTACACGATAGATCTCCAGGACGGCCGCCGGCGTGTTGGGTGTGTGATGGATCACGCCATTCGAGTAAACAAGATCGAAAGCTTCGGCGCGGAACGGTAAGGCTTCGGCATCTGCCACCACAAAGTCGCCTTTGAGCCCAAACAGATCAAAGGCTTTTTTGGTCATCGAAACGCCCTGAAACGTCAGATCCAAACCAACGACAGTGGCCCCCGATTTTGCGAACTGCCTCAAATCCGTGCCGATGCCGCATCCGACCTCAAGGACTCGAAGGCCGGACCAGATCGCAAACTCCGCCATTTCTTTGATGCACGGTTCGGCTTGATAACGGTGGGCTTCAATGGCTTCGAAGTAATCGCGCGTGGCCGGGCCAAGGTTGCCGCCGAGCGCCGCCGCGTTCGGGTGCCGCTCCCAGTATTGCCGGACTTCCTCTTTCGTAGCCATCAATACAAACGAACCTAGCGGCGTGCCGTCACTGGCACGAACTTCTGGATCCGCTTGGCCTCTTCCACCTCGCCCGTGTAGATGTTTCCCTTCGAGTCCATCGCGACCGCATTGATCCAGTGGAGCTGGCCGGCATACCGGCCGTTGCCGCCGAATGACCCGAGCGTCTTGCCGCTATTGCGGTCGAGAATCCACACGCGGTTGTTGGTCCCGTCCGCAATGTACATGTACTTCTGCTGCGGGTCGCGCGAGAGCGCAAGCTTATAGGTAGTGCCGCACGGAGGCATCTTCGTGTTGTTGAGACCGCCGCAACCTTCGCCGCGGGCCGGCGTGTTGGCCGCAACGGAAAAGTCTTTGAGCCATTTGCCATCCGTGGTGAACACTTCGATGCGGTTCTGGCCGCGCTCGCCGATGTAGACCAGCCTGTCGGTGGAAATCTCCACGAAGTGAAGATCGGGAACGAAGTTTCTTTCTGCCGGAGGCGGGCTCCCATTCCATTGATAGTTCGGGATCGGGTTGTTGGAAATCTCGCTCAGAGGCATACCGTGCCCGCCCCAGCCACGCTTGAAGGCTCCCGTGTCCATGTCATAGACAAGGACGCGCTTCCAGTTGATGATGTAAATCTCGCGAGCGACTTCATCGATGTTGAAACGCCCTTTGGACACCAGAACGTCGGTCTGCTGATTGTTTTCCGGAGTCTGCGCGCCTTCCGGGGGGCGCTTGCCAAAGTCCGACACGAATTTCCCATCGCGGGTGAACTTGAGGATGCTGTCCTGCGGCGCGGTTCCGCCCACCCAGACGTAGCCCTGCCGGTCCGCTATGACGGTCTGCAACGCAGTCGGCCAGCGAGGATGATATCCGGGACCTCCCCACGCGTGAATGACATTGCCCTCCTGATCCAACTCGATGACCTCGGGTCCCCGGACGCAGCACTCGATTCGCGGCGGGTTGCCATCCCCGCCCACTTCATCGCCCTGCGCCGCCGCACCGCGATTCAAAAACCAGATGTGATCCATCTGATCCACATGAATGCCGGTCACCTGCTGCATGCTCCACCGATTGGGCAGGCGCTTCGGCCAGAACGGATCCACGTTGAAGACCGGCGCTCCGTTCTCATCAACAGCCTGTGCCGGTTGCTGCTGTGCACGCCCGTCTGACCTCGCGGCGATAATAAGGAGACAACAGATTCCAAGAAATGCCGAAGATGCCCGGCTTCGTCCCTTCGTCGTACTCACGATGTCCCTCCTTCTCGGCCGAACTGCTCTATTTATCGGGGCGACTGCGCGCGGTGTCAAGAAAAGATGAGATTTGCGGCCTCTTCGGCCACCTTTGCATTACAGTCGCGGGAGATGTAGTCTGGTGCGGTTTCGCTCCCAAAGCGAAGGAGGAAAATATGAGAACTGCGATACGCACCGTAGTGCACGCGGCCACCTGTTTGGCGGCCATTCTCTTAATCGGGAATGTCGGAAGCCCGGCCTTCGCTGCCGGCCAGACAGCGAAGGAGCCACTGAGCAAAACCTATCGGGTCACGCGTGCCGATGACGTTGAGTTTCAGAAGATCGAACCCTTCAAGGTGTTCGACAATCTTTACTATGTCGGGCCAGGTTATGTTTCCGTCTGGTTGCTGACGACGCCCCAGGGCAACATCCTCTTCGACAGCGCCCAGGAGCCCTATGTGGACTATGTGATCGGCAACATCCGAAAGGTCGGCGTCGATCCAAAGAGCATCAAATACATCATTCTGAGCCATGGGCATCTCGATCATTTCGGCGGCGCGGCGAAGATTCAGGAAGCGTCGGGTGCGCGCGTCGTCGCGGTCGAAGAGGACTGGAAGATGATCGACGACGTGGGAAGCCGGCAGGGCCGGGGCGGCACACCGCCGCCGCGCGTGCCGAAGAAAGACATGGTCGTCAAGGAAGGCGACACGCTGGCCCTGGGCGGTCAGGCGCTCAAATTCCATCAGACCCCTGGGCATACGCCGGGCGTGTTGACGACCGAAGGGATCACTGTCTATGACCGCGGCACGCCCTATAAGGCGATTCTGTGGGGCGGAGCCGGTTATCGGGGCGGGCTTGCCGCGGCCGAACAGTCCGTCACGAGCGCTGGCAAGGTCGGACAAATACAAGGTGTGCAGGTGAACCTGCAGATTCATAGCTGGGCCGGCGACGACGGATATCCCGGCGGCGGCGTGCTGGAGCGCGGCGCGATGCTGAAGTCCCGTAAACCTGGCGACCCGCATCCTTTTGTGGACCCGGTCACCTTTACGAAATGGGTCAAGCGGGCTCAGGACGAGGCGGCGAAGGCCGTTCAGGACGAAAAACAAAAAGCCGCAAAGTGATTGCTTCCTTGTTGGAAGCCGGGAGGAAGAAACCACAAAAGGCACAAGAAGCACATAAGTTTTTGTGCTTTTTGTGCTTTTTGTGGTTCCAGTTCCCCCTCGTTGCGAATTTGTTCACCGCTTCAATAGAGAGCGTCTACAGTTGATTCGGCGGATTGCGTATCCCTTTCGTGTCCGATACATTGGTTCGAACGATGAAATGGTTTTATTATGAAGAACATGCTTCCAGTCTTTATTCTGATATTCCTGCTTGCGGGATGTTCCGACAACAAAGCTGCGCCGGTGCAACAGGCGCCCGCCGCTCCGGTTTTCGTTTCGAAAGCAGTTTCGAAATCCGTCCCGATTGAAATTCAGGCCATAGGAAATGTCGAAGCATACTCCACGGTAGCCGTGAAAGCGCAGGTCGGTGGGGAGCTGAGCCTCGTCGATTTCATGGAAGGCGCGGAAGTCAAGAAGGGCGACCGCTTGTTCGTCATTGATCCGCGGCCGTATGAATCGCTGGTTGCTCAGGCCGACGCGAATCTCGCCAAGGACAGGGCGCAATTGCAAGCCGCCCAGGCGAATCTCGCCAGAGACATGGCTCAGGAAGAATATGCGCAGGCACAAGCCAGGCGCTACTCTGAACTCCAGCAGCGAGGCCTGCTCCCCAGGGAATCTTCCGAGCAGACGAGTGCCCAGGCCAGAGCGGCTGCCGAAGCCGTTCGGGCGGATCGGGCCGCGATTGACAGCATGCAAGCCAGTATCACCGCCGATCAAGCCGCGCTGGACCGGGCCAGGCTTCAGTTGGAATACTGCACCATTCGCTCTCCGATCGATGGCCGCACCGGACGTCTGCTGGTGAAGCAGGGGAACGTCGTCAAAGCCACTGATGTGGATCTGGTCACGATCAATCAGCTGCATCCCATCTATGTCTCGTTCACGGTTCCGGAAAACAGTCTTCCCTTGATCAAGACGCGCATGGCTTCCGGCAAGGTTGCTGTCGCAGCGCTTCCTCAGAGCGACAACGCGGCTGCTGAGAACGGCACGCTCAGCTTTGTGGAAAACACTGTCGATACTGCGACCGGCACGATCCGTCTCAAGGCAATCTTCGATAACCCCGGCGCCGGGCTGTGGCCGGGACAGTTCGTGCGCGTCAGCGTTCGGCTGAACGCTTCAGCGCATTCGGTTGTTATCCCATTTACAGCGGTTCAGACCGGCCAGGATGGAAAGTTCGTGTTTGTCGTCAAGCCGGACATGACAGTCGAGGCGCGCCCGGTCCTGACGGGCCGGACGATAGAAAGAGATGTTGTTATCGAAAAGGGACTGAGCGACGGCGAAAGCGTTGTGACCACGGGTCAGCTTCGACTCGTCCCTGGAAGCCGCATTCAAATCAAGACCAATTCTTCATCCGCTACCTCTTAGGAGACCCATCGTGAATATATCCGATGTCTTCATTCGGCGGCCTGTTGCAACAAGCCTGTTAATGGCGGCCATCGCGCTGTTCGGCGCGATCGCCTACCGAACTCTCGGTGGCAGCCATCTTACCAAAAAAAAAAACCCCACGATTCAAGTCGCTGCCAGCCTGCCTGGAGCCAATCCGGACACAATGGCGTCCGCCGTCGCAACGCCGCTCGAACGCCAATTCTCGACCATCGCAGGATTGGATTCGATGACTTCGACAAATGGAATCGGCGGCACTCAAATCACGCTGCAATTCAATCTGAGCCGCGAGTTGGACGGAGCCGCTCTGGATGTCCAGGCCGCCATCACCCAGGCGGCGCCTCTGCTGCCGGCCGGCATGCCGACGCCGCCGACGTTCCGCAAAGTCAATCCAGCCGACCAGCCGATCCTTTTTATCTCGATGCAGTCGGACACTGTCCCGCCATGGACGCTGGACGAATATGCGGAGACAACGCTGGCGCAGAAAATCTCGACGGTTCCAGGCGTTGCGCAGGTGCAGGTGCAGGGCGCGCAAAAGTATGCGGTGCGCGTGCATCTGGATCCGCAGAAGCTTGCCGCCAAGCAAATCGGCATGAATGAAGTTGAAGCGGCGCTGCGTAACTGGAATGTGAACATGCCGACCGGCACGATGTACGGACCGGACCGGTCGGTGACGCTGCGGGCGGACGGCCAGCTGACGAGCGCGGCCGATTTTCGAAAAATGATCGTAGTCGAGCGCGGGGGCTCACCGGTCCGTCTGGAGGACCTGGGCAACGTCGTTGACAGTGTTGAAGACGACAAGACGGCGAGCTGGCTGGAGTCGGCGGACAGCGTCCGCCGGTCGATTATTCTCGGGGTCCAGCGGCAGCCCGGCGCCAACACCGTCGAGGTGGCGGACGCCGTCAAGAAATTGCTGCCGATGTTCAGGCAGCAGGTTCCACCGTCCATCGGGATCGACATCCTGGTGGATCGATCCCAGTCCATCAAGGATTCGTTCAACGACGTTCGATTCACGATGTTGTTGAGCCTGGCGCTGGTCATCATGGTGATTTTCATCTTCCTTCGAAATCTCCGTGCGACCGCTATTCCAAGCCTGGCCCTCCCGTTTTCCGTGATCGGAACGTTTGCGGTGATGGCCCTCATGGGCTATACGCTGGACAACCTTTCGATGATGGCGCTGGTGCTTTCGATCGGCTTCGTCGTGGATGACGCCATCGTCATGCTGGAAAACATCGTCCGCCACAGCGAAATGGGAGAAGCGCCCATGGAGGCTGCCTACCGAGGGTCGAAAGAGATCGGGTTCACGATTGTATCGATGACGCTCTCGCTCGCCGCTGTTTTTATTCCTGTCTTGTTCATGGGCGGGATTCTGGGCCGTCTGTTCCGCGAATTTGCGATTACGATCACCGCCGCCATTCTCATCTCCGGCATCGTGTCGCTGACGCTGACCCCGATGCTCTGCAGCCGCTTTTTGAAGTCGATCAATCATCACCGGAAGCCGGGCCGCCTCTTCAGAGCAACAGAAACGATTTTCGACGGAATGCTGGACATCTACGATCACAGCCTGCAGTGGGTTCTGCGCCATCGCGCGATGACAATGGCATTCAGCGTTCTCATACTTGTGGCCACGGGATATCTGTTCGTTCGAATCCCCAAGGGTTTTATTCCGGACTCGGATAACGACCAGCTCATGATTCAGACGGAAGCCGAGCAAGGTATCTCATTCGAAGAGATAAGCCGCTATCAACAGATTGCCGCGGACATCGTCCGGAAGGATCCGGCCGTGCTCTCTTTTTATTCGGGCCTCAGCGCGTCCACCGGAGGGTTCAATTCCGGTTCGAACTTCGGCCGTATCTTCATCCATCTGAAGCCTCGTTTGGAGCGTGACAAGCTCGATGTGATCTTCACTCGCTTGCGGCAGAAGCTGTCGGGCCTGCCTTTCATGAGAGTTTACCTGCAGAATCCGCCCACTATTCGCATCGGCGGGCAGGTGTCTACAGCGCAGTTTCAGTACACATTGCAGGGCTCCGACACTAACGAACTCTACGCTGCCTCGCGCAAGCTTCGCGACGAAATGGCCGCGGTGCCCGGCATCACGGACGTGATCAGCGATCTTCAGCTGCAGAACCCCCAACTAAACGTGTCCATCGACCGCGACAAGGCCGCCATTTTGAAGGTCAATGCGCAACAGATCGAGAACGCCCTTTACGACGCCTATGGGCCGCGATGGGTCTCCACGATTTATGCGCCTACCAACCAATACCGGGTGATGCTGGATTTGTTGCCGGAGTATCAGGCACGCTCCGACGCGCTGTCGCTGCTGTACATTAAGTCCGACGAAGGGCGGCTCGTGCCCCTCAACACTCTTGCGAAAGTCACCGAGGACGCGGGTCCGCTGACGATCCACCACCTGAGCCAGCTGCCCTCGGTGACGGTGTCGTTCAATCTCAAGCCGGGAGTTTCGCTTGGCGACGCGCTCGATCAGATCAGCGATATAACACGCAACCTGCCGGCGTCGATAAGCGGCGCGTTCCAGGGCACGGCCAGAGAGTTTGAGAACTCGGTGAAAAATCTCACCCTGCTGCTCGTGATTGCGATTCTCGTTATTTACATCGTGCTCGGCATCCTGTACGAGAGTTACATCCATCCCTTGACGATTCTCTCCGGATTGCCGTCCGCTATCTTCGGTGCTCTGCTGACGTTGTCGCTGTTCAAAATGGATCTGAATATTTACGGTTTCGTGGGATTGATCATGCTGATCGGCATTGTGAAGAAGAACGCGATCATGCAGATCGATTTTGCCCTGGCGGCTCAGCGAAACGAGAATGTAGCCCCCCTCGAGGCAATCTACCAGGGCTGTCTCGTCCGTTTTCGCCCGATCATGATGACGACAATGTCTGCAATGCTCGGCTCACTGCCGATCGCTCTCGGTTATGGCGCAGGCGGCGAAGCACGCCAGACGTTAGGACTGGCCGTTGTCGGCGGCCTGCTGTTCTCGCAATTGATTACTCTGTATCTGACGCCGGTGGTCTACACATACATGGCGGCCGTTTCTGAACGCAGGACTGTCAGGAAACATCCTGTGGAAGTAACAGATACGCCGGTCGCTACGGTTCGGTAGTCTGCAGGCCGAGGAGGACGTCATGGATCGTTTCTTCAAACTGCTGTTGCTTGGAGTCGCAATCACTCAGGTATCTGCCCAGCCTCAGAGCAAGAGTTCAACCGTCACGCCGGCCGAATACCTGCGATGGAGAGAGGAATTCAAGAACTGGGGTCGCTGGGGCGCCGCTGATGAGCGCGGCACGAGTAATTTGATCACGCCAGCGAAGATCGTGAATGTCGCGAAACTTGTGAAAACGGGAGAGGTGGTCTCACTGGCTCACGCTGTGCCGCAAAAGGAAGCAGCGGATGTGCCGGCAGGCGCGGTGTTCCATCGGACGACACTCAACATCGGCCCCAACGCCACGGTGGACAACTATCAGGTGAGCTATCACGGCCTCTCCACTTCGCACATGGATGCATTCTGTCATCAGTACGCCGATGGCCAGATGTACAACGGCTTCTCCGTGACTGAAAACGTCACGATGGAAGCCGGCTGCAAGAAGGGCAGCGTCATGGCGTGGCGGGATGGCATTGTCACCCGAGCAGTCCTCTACGACATGCCGCAGCTAAAAGGCGTCGAGTGGATCGAGCCGGGAACGCCGATTACACGCGCGGATCTTGAAGCCTGGGAAAAGAAGTCCGGCGTCAAAGCGGGGCCAGGTGACGTGGTTCTGCTTTACATCGGCCGCTGGAAGCGCCGGGCAAAGGAGGGGCCGTGGGCGGGCCAGGTGGCCGGCTATTTTGCGGATACTCTACCCTGGGTCAAGGAACGGGAACCGGCGTTTCTCGGCCACGATTTCAATATCGACTGGAACCCTCGTCCAGGTTGGGGAACGGCGGAGGGCATCGCGGGAAATCCCATTCATCAAATGATCATGAAGTCGATGGGCGTAAGCATCGTGGAGAATCTGGACCTCGAGCGAGCTGTCGAGACAGCGAGGAGACTCAGACGCTACGAGTTCATGATCACGTTTGCGCCGCTTCCGGTGGAAGGCGGTACGGGCTCTCCGGTCAATCCGTTGGCGATTTTCTGAGACTGGTACTTAACGCTTTAAGCACAAAGGCACGAAGGCACAAAGAAAGGCCGCATCAAGAACTTTTGTTTGCGGCCTTTCTTTGTGCCTTCGTGCCTTTGTGTTTAAAGCCCCCGGCGGTCAATTAGCGCGCCGCTTCACACCTTTGAGGACGACAGGTAACGCGCTGTAATTTTCCAACCCGATCATTTTGGCTGCGCTATCGACAGCCACTTTCCCGGTCAGCGACGTCTTGCCCTCACCCTCACCTTTCGAGTTCAAGTGCAGCTCGACGATGGAGAATTCATAGTCTGTAGCGGCGGCAGATCCAACCGGTTTCCACAAATTATTCCAGGCGCCCAGACGCCGATTGGTTATGAGGATGATGCGCTCCCCATCCGGCTGAGGCAACCGGCCGGCGTACCGCAGCGCATATCCGGAGCTTTCCGACGACCACAGGTATCCCAGTGTAGGCGCTTTTTCCAGCGCTGCGGCCAACGAACTTTCAGGCGTTTGGCGCGGAGCCTCTGCAGCGTCCGCGCCGCCACGGCCTCCACGGCCACCAGCCCCACGCGCCCCGTCTCCGCGAGCGCCACGACCGCCGCCGGCAGCGCCTCGTCCACCAGCGGCGGGCGCGCCGGTAAGACTCCACGCCGACAACAATTGATCGCGTTCGGCATCGGTGGACCAGCGCAGCAAATCGATTCGTATGGAATCGGGCGCACCGGCGACGTTCTCAGTGGTCGCTGTTAAACGCAAGATCGGTCCGGTGGTTGGCGTTTGTGCTTTTGTGAGTACCGCAGCAAGTACAATTCCAGCCAGCATAAAGGCCACGGTGTGGCTCACTCGAATCACATTGGACCGCATGAAAACCTCCTTCATGAAAATGTCAGAGCATTTTATAGCTGGAATCCGAAAACGAATAGCCACAAAAAGCCTTAAGGCCACCTTAATTGACAGCCCCAGACCGCTTTGTTATCGTGCATCCAAAAGATTTTTAAGATTGAACGTTGGGGATGGTTGCGCACTCAGCGCTGATGGAGGAAGACATGAAGATTTGGAACGGGCTATGGAGTGGACTGCTGATTCTTGGTCTGGGCTGCACGATTGCTTCGGCACAGTCGACGGCTTCAGTCAGTGGTTCGGTGAAGGATGCCAGCGGCGCGGTTTTACCGGGTGTGGAAGTCACCGTGACACAGACCGACACGGGTCTCAAACGGAGCGCGGTAACGAACGAGACCGGGTCGTATACATTAACGAACCTGCCGATCGGTCCTTATCGATTTGAAGCGAGCCTTCCCGGATTCCGCACCTACATACAAACCGGAATTGTGCTGCAGGTTAACGACACTCCCCTGATCAACGCGGTTCTCGAGATCGGCCAGGTCACCGAGACGGTGGAAGTACAGGCGAATGCGGCGCTGGTGGAAACCCGAAGTACGACTATCGCTCAGGTGATCGATAACCAGCGTGTGCTGGAACTCCCGCTGAACGGCCGGCAGGTTACCGAACTGGTTCTTCTGTCCGGGGTCGCCACCGTGGGCGGCGTCAACGCGAACAATTCCGGAATTCGAAACTACCCAACAACCACTATTTCGGTCGCGGGTGGCGCAGGCAACGGTGTGGTCTACCTGCTGGACGGAGCAACGCACAATGACCCATACAACAACATGGGCCTGCCGATGCCTTTTCCGGATGCACTCCAGGAATTCAAAGTGGAGAGCAGTGTATCGCCGGCCCAGTACGGACAACACGCCTCCGGTACGATGAATGCGGTGACGAAATCAGGCACAAACGACATCCACGGCGACGTTTTTGAATTCCTCCGCAACGGCCGCCTCAATGCGCGTAATGCATATGCCCTGACGAGAGACGACCTCCGGCGCAACCAGTTTGGCGGAACGCTTGGCGGGCCGATCATCAAGAACAAACTTTTCTTTTTCGGCGGCCATCAAACCACGACGGAGCGCTTCACTCCGCCGCAGGACAGGCAATTCATTCCTACAGCCGCCATGCTTGCCGGTGACTTCACTGCATTCGCCGCGCCGGAATGCAATAACGGACGCCCGCTCACTTTGAGAGCGCCCTTCGTAAACAACAAGGTCGATCCCACGTCATTCTCTAAGGCAGCGGTAAAGCTCGTAACCTGGAACAAAGACGGTCTTGTATTCCCCACCACGACCAATCCCTGCGGCGAGCTCCGGTTCGGCCGAAGGTCGGCAAATACCGAGCACATCACGCTGGGAAAGGTGGACTGGCAGAAGAGCGAGAAGAACTCGTTATTCTTCCGTTATCAGGAAGCGCGCCGGTTTACGCCGAACGATCTGGATCCGTCAAACTATCTGACGCTGAGCATCGGCAATCTGGGCCAGCGGGTGTTTTCCGCTGTGGTGGGCAACACCTATTTGATCGGCACCGGCATGGTTAGTTCCTTCCGTCTGAGCGGACTTCGAACGTCGATGGTGAGAACCACTCCCCAGGTTCTCGACCTTAGCGACATCGGCGTGAAGAATGTCTTTAATCCATATCCGCACTTCATGCGCATGACCATTACGAACGGCTTCAACTGGTCGGTGAACATACAGCCCGGTCACTACGCCAGCAGTGCCGAGCAGATCAGCGAAGATGTGAGTTGGGTGAAAGGGGCGCATCAGTGGGGATTTGGGGCGAACTTTATCCACACGAATCTCAACACGAATTCCGGCGTCAACACGAACCCCACCTTCACCTTCTCCGGTCAGGCCCAGACAGGAAGCGGCCTGGCTGATTTTCTGCTCGGAAAGCCGTCACTCTTCGCGCAAGGCAACGAGAATGTGGGCAACGGCCGGCAGAATTACATTGGGGCCTACATACAAGACACCTGGAAAATGAATTCCAGGTTGACCATGAATTACGGCGTGAGGTGGGAGCCTTTCCTGCCGGGATCTGAAGCGAACAATCAAACGGCGCATTTTGACCGGGCGGCCTTTGACGCGGGCATTCACAGCAAGGTGTACGTCAATGCTCCGGCCGGCCTCCAGTTCCCTCCGTTACGCGGAACCAGTGGGCGGAGCGCTGACGGAAGAACCAACAAATACCATGAGAACGCGTGGTGGCATTTCGCTCCACGCCTGGGATTGGCGTTGGACCCACAGGGAGACGGCCGGCTCACAATTCGCGCAGCAGGCGGGCTCTTTTTCGACTACGCTCACCTCTGGACCTACAGTTCGCAGGGAACCAATTCTCCATTCGGCAATTTCCTTAATATTTTCCCCACGAGTTTTGACGATCCATACACCAGCATCGGTTTGCCTAATCCTTTCCCACAGTTCGTCAGCAAGGATTCCACTTTTCCGCTGCAGGCGGCTTACAACAGCTATCGAACGAAAATGCACGCCCCCTACGTATATCAGTGGAACCTGAGCGTTCAGAAACAGATTGGAAACGACTGGCTGGTGTCCGGCAACTATCTCGGCAACAGCACGATTCATTTATTGGGCGACACGGAACACAACCCCGCCATCCTGACCCCGGGCGCTACACTCGGCAACCTCAACCAGAGACGCGCATTGAATCTGGCAAATCCCAGCCAGGGCCAGTACTTCGGTTACGTCGAGGATGTAACCGATGACGGAACTCAGAACTATCACGGCATGTTGCTTTCGATTCAGCGCCGGCGGGCCAGGGGTTTAACCGTTCAGGGGAACTACACATGGTCCCATTGCATTGGCGACCCCGGAGACAGCCAGCCTGGAATCGGAACGTCTGCGCAGTATCCGGGCCGCCGTTTCTTCGAACGCGGAAACTGTGACGGAGACCGCCGGCAGGTTGTGAATTTCTCAACGGTGTATGCGATGCCGCAGTTTTCGGGCAGAGCGATGCAGGTCATAGCAGGCAACTGGCAGGTGGCGGGTATCGTGCGTCTCCAAACCGGCGGTTACTTCACGGTGACGTCCGGCGCGGATACCTGTCTTTGCGGGGCACAGGGAAGAGACCGGGCGAATCAGCTCCTCGGCGATGTCTATACCGCGGATAAGACCCCTTCTCAATACCTGAATCCTGCAGCCTTCGGCCGGCCTGCCGATGGGCAGTGGGGAACCGGCAACGTCAACACGAAGGGGCCCGGAAATGTCGTCATCAATATGGCCCTGACACGGAGATTCCGGGTTACCGAGACTCAAACGGTCGAATTCCGAGCCGAGGCGTTCAACTTGCCCAATCATTTGAACCCGGGCAATCCGACTTTGGCAGTGAATAGCCCCAATTTCGGCAAGATCCTGGCGACAGCCACGGGCCAGAACGGCGATCCGAGGATCATCCAGCTTGCGCTGAAGTATGTTTTTTAGTCGAAGGAGAACAAGGGGTTAGAAACACAAAGACACAAAGACACAAAGAAGGGGGGCAGTTAAAATTCATTTGAAGCGCCCCTTCTTTGTGCCTTTGTGTCTTTGTGTTTCTAACCCATTCGCTAGAATGCTGAAGTGAAAATCAGATTTGGAATTCTGATTTTGTTCCTGGTTGCTCCTATAACAGCCTACGGTCATTCAGAGTTTTTCTTTCCCAGGTTGTTCACCCCCGCGGAGTTGCCGAACACAGGATTCGCTTTGCTGAACCCCGACAACTTCACTGCGACGGTCACGCTCTATATGATCAGCGCCGCCGGATCACAAGTGTCTCCGCTTGCTACGCTACGGATCGGTGCGGGAGGCCAGTTGTCGAAAAAAGGGAGTGAATTGTTCCCGAATGCGACCGGTAGCGGCTGGGTCTATGTGGTCACCGATGCAGAAGGAATGCAGGCTTTTTGGGTGATCTACGATGCCGGAATCACGTTCCTCGACGGCGCCGAGGCGGTGCAACTCGATACTTTTGGCCCGGACCAGATTATTCCGTTTGTGGCCGGCCAGACGGAGTTGAGTGTCATCAATCCAAACGGCATCGACGTACCGGTAACGATTCGCCTGTTTGGGAATGACGGAGAGTTGGCCACCGCATTCAACCGGCAAATTCCGAAGGCCGGTGGTTATCAGACGGACGTATCGTCGATGTTTCCATCGGCCGATATGACCCGGGCGAGATACATCCGCATCCGAACCACAAGCGCTCCTATTGCATCAGTCGCGCAGGTCCGGGGTTTCCTGGTCCCAAACGAGTCTGCCATTATCAATGGGATGAATGTTGCTCCATCGCGCGCCGAGCTGAATTTTCCTCACGTCATCAACGGGGGCCTTACCGGGACGAATTACACGACGGTTATCGGCGTAACGAACGTTTCTCCATCCAGCCAGACAGTCACCATTACTTTCAACCCCGATGCAGGCGGCGCAATATCCGTAACTCGGACAATCTCCGGCAGCGGCGCGCTGCGGGAAACGGCGCAGAGCCTGTTCAATCTTGCGCCGGAGTTTCAAAGTGGCTGGGTGCGGGTTAATGGAATGGCGGCGATCACCGGCTTCGCGGCATACGCGGACAGCATTGCTGGAGGATTTGCCGTGGTCCCGGCCGGCGCTTCGCAAACGAACCTCTTCTTTTCCCATATTGCAGATGGCCCTCCCCAATGGCAGACGGGACTGGCGCTCCTGAACGTGAGCGACACGCCGGCCAATGTGGAAGTGTACGCTGTAGATCCAATCGGGAAGCTGATTGGGAGTGCGCGGCTGACCCTGGATCCGGGCAGGAAAATAGCGAAGGTGATTCACGAGTTGATTCCCGAGACGCGCGGCGTCAACGGCGGTTTCGTGTTTGTTCGAACGACGAATAACGTGCCGCTTTACGGAATGGAACTCTTCTACACGGAAGATTTGAAAGTTCTGTCTAATGTTGCAGCCGCGAAGCTCGTGCCCGGCGTTATCTATACACCGCCATCTCAGTAAAGTATGCATCTGGTCTACGCAGCTATAACACTGATGTTGTTCCAGCAGCCGAGCATGCCCGGAGTGGAGAACAGTGTCGGATACCTTGCTTCCGGCACCAGTATCGAACCGCAAACAACCTCCGAATCGAGTTCCATGCTACACGGTACGCTTGGGAATTGGACGTTGATGTTTCACTCGAACGCCTTTCTCGTCGATGTGCAGCAGAGTGGATCGCGGGGCCACGACAAGCTTTTTTCGAGCAACTGGCTGATGCCGATGGTAACGCGTCAGTTTGGGCGCCACACCGTGACGTTCCGGACGATGCTGAGCCTGGAGCCGGCCACGGTCACGAAACGAAGATACCCGTTACTTTTCCAGACCGGAGAGACCGCCTTCGGCTTGTCGATTATCGACGGCCAGCACCCCCATGACTTCCTGATGGAATTAACGGGGAGGTACGACTTCAGACTTGGCGAGCGCTCGCAGTTCTTCGTTTACGCTGGACCGACCGGTGAAGCGGCTCTGGGCCCGTCGGGGTTTCCTCATCGTGCCTCGGCGTCGGAGAATCCACTCGCGCCACTTGGCCATCACCAGCAGGATTCCACACATATCGCCGCGAACGTGGTCACTCTCGGACTTGCGAAGGGTCCGGTCCAGATGGAAGCGTCGACGTTTCACGGCCGCGAGTCCAACGAGAATCGCTGGAATATCGATACGGGAAGGCCCGATTCCTTCGCAACGCGTCTCACGATTGCTCCCCACAAGAACGTCTCCGTACAGGTTTCAACCGGCCGGATCAACAATCCCGAAGCAGCGGATCCGAGTCTCGATACTGTCCGCACAGCCGCATCGGTTCATCACAATCTCGAGTATTCCTCCGGGCATCTCTCATCGAGCTTCATCTGGGGCAGGAACAAAGACGTGAAGAACGGTACGCGACGTATTTTTAATTCCTATAGCCTGGAAATGACGTCGAATTTCCTCCGAAAGAATTGGATTTGGACTCGAATCGAGAATGTGGACCGTGATCGAACACTCCTGCCGGTAACGTCTCAGAACCCGGCGTGCCGGCTGTGTGGAGTTTTGGGAGCTTTCGACGAAAGCCGCTTCAGTCACGTTGTACTGGGACCGGAGGGAACCCCGATAACAATCGATGAGGAACCGATCGGAAGAGTCCAGGCCTACACCCTCGGATACGAACGGGAACTGCCGGTTGGCTTTTCGTGGTTGAATGCGGGGCTGGGAGTACAGGCGACAACGTACAGCATGCCGGCACAGCTCAAGACCATTTACGGCAATCGCCCATCGACGGTCGCTCTATTCCTGAGGCTCCGCCCCGCAGGCAATATGGCGGAGCACATGAAGCAGATGCATCAGCATTAGCGGATTGCTGTCGGCGGTCATAGACCGCCTCTACAGCCAGACCTGTAGTCGCGGGCTTTAGAAGCTGTGAACGAATTCGCAACGAAGGGAAACTGGAACCACAAAAAGCACAAAAGGCACAAGAAACTATGTGCTTCTTGTGCCTTTTGTGGTTTCTTCCTCCTGCCTTCCAATTCATTCACACCTTGTTTAGCCCGCGTTCAATTCCACTACAATCCCGTTCGGGTCGCGGAAGCGCAACAGTTGTTCGTCGTTGGAAGGGACCACTTCAGCGCCAAGCTCACGGAGTTTGCCGGTTGCTTTCTGTCGATCGAAACCAGCCACGTTGAAGCAGAAGTGATCGATGCGGGGCTGCTGTCCGGCGGGCGCTGCTTCAAGTGCTAACCGCGTGTTTGCAACCTTGAACCATACGCGTGCCGGCGTTTTTGTCCGGGAAGTCTCCTGGCCGAAAAACTTCCTGTAGTAGGTTGTGGACCGCTCCAGGTCCGATACGAGCAGCGTGATGTGGTCGAGGCCGGTCCCGTACATCGCCGGCTGTTCCACCGAAATCCGGCCTCCTGGGACGATCGTTCCGGCGAGCCCGCCGGGCACGTTCAACAACTGGAGCCGGATGCCATCCGGATCGCCGATCATTCCCCTGCCGACCACTGTCACGCCCGCGGCTTCAAGCGCTTTGGTCATACTCTGGGCATTGTAGTCCTGAACGAGCGCGCAGAAGTGATCGACGCGCGGTGTCGTATTCCCCGAGTTCCCGGGACTTCCAAACGCAAGGTACGCAGTCCCAACCGTCACGTAAAAGCGGGCAGGCGGATCCTTCTCGCGAAAAAGCTGAGGATTGAAAATGCGGCCGTAGAAGTCCGCCGCCGCTTTGGGATCCGGGACCGTCAGTCCCAGATGCTCGAGACCGGGCGTGCGCAGCGGCAATTCCGAGGCTTGCGCCGCGCCGAGCAGGTTGCGAGAAAACGACGCCGCACCGATCATCATCAGCGCGTCACGTCGATTCAACATAACGACTCGGACGTCAAGGCGTTCGCACCAGGCGGCTTCGAACACTATTCATGGTAAACACCCACCTTAGAGGACGATCCACCCCGCTGATCGCGATCCGCGCTGGATAACGCCCCTGATTCAAGTCCAGATAGCTCGAATATCTGACCGTGACGGCAGAATCTTCATCCCGAGCCAGGCTGTACACCAACTCGGTGGGCAAGCTGTTTGAATCTAGAGTCAGGGCGTACGAGCCGACCTCGTCGGAGCTCACCAAACGGCTCCCGGCGGCGGCCGACAAAACGAGATTTTTACCCAGAAGCTGCTGGATCACATCCTGTAGCTGGTACTTGAGGAAAAGCGTCGCTGCCTGACCGGAGGCTTTCTCTGCGGAGTTCTTCAGTTTGCCCTTGCATTCCTGCTTTGCGATTAGACCTGTAATTAAGGCCGTGCAACGGCCGCCGGGGGTTTTAAAATTCATCGTCAGACCTTTTCCCATTCGCCTGGTAAAGGTCATGTTCCAGAAGTGCATTTCACCCTGGTTGTCGGTCCATTGCAGCACGCCAGTCCCTTCAAGGTCTCCTAATACGATCATCCCATCAACGCCGCCAAGCTTTCGAAGAGCATTCAGCAGGGACTGGTTTGCCATCTGCTGCCGGATCTGGGGGTTCGGTTCAAACGAAAATTCTGACTCGGCCGGCGTATCTTCCAGCAACTGAACTTTACGAGTCGCGCCTTCGTAGCCCTCGCTGAAAACCTGAAGGGTAGCCTCACCGGGCAAAAGGCCGGTAATCGTTCTGTTGCCCTTTTGTGTAGGACCAAAATACTTGTCGTTAACTATTACGACGCAATCGCTCGGCTTGCAGGTTACAGTCAAAGGGCCCGCAAACCTGACTGTACGCGGCGGCGGCGGAGCAGGAATCAAACCCAGGAGCTTTTCGCTGGCGCCGAATTCTCTCAGAATATCGATCACGCCGGGCTCTGCTTTAAATTTGACGCCTCGTTTCGCGACCAGTTCTTCCGCGCGGCCCACACCCAAAGAGTAAAGTCCTTCGATGACCTCTGAAATGCTGAGCGGGCCCGGTGCCGGTGACGAAATCACAGGCGTTGGCCGCTGCGGCACGGTCCGAGATTGGGCGCCCAGCGGCGCACCTTGAGCGATCAGTAACAGCGCGATTGCTGACGAAATCATTTGTAGCTTCATGTGTAGCTCACCGTGTTTCTACGGATCGATAGCCATCAATCTCTCCAGTCTCTTTAGTATGACCGGAGCTCGGTCGTCGTTAGGATCCGCGGCCAACATCTGGCGCACTTTGGCCAGGGCCGCTTGATATTGGCGGTTGCCGATCATCGTGTTTGCTTCTCGGAGCAAGACATCAACGGATGGTGGAGGCGGGGCGCTCGGTCGCTCCCCCCAGTACAGGCCAACCGTGGCGACGGGCACGGCGCTGCTCTGGATCAGTAGTTTCTTACCACCCATTACCGACAATTCAGCATCATGTTCGCCTTCCGGGAGATCTATTTCCAACCCGCCCTTTTGCAGGGACTGATCTGAACCGTCTACGCTGAACAATGCCGGCGCACAATTGCACTCCAGACGTGATTTCGCGTTGGAAGTCCCGACGAACAGAATAGCCGGGGACGCGGCGGAGGGTAATGAAACGGGAACAGGTAATTGTCCTGGTTGGAAGGCAAAAGCGGCAGTGACTTCACCCCGAGGGCTGCGCACCTTCAGTGTATGTGTGCCCGGACTGACTCCCGATACGGTAATTCCGGTGGCTCCCAGGTTTCCTTTGGGCTCTTCATCCAGCCACGCGCGGCTGGCAAACTGATCCGTCACGATATGCAGATCGAGAGCCACCGGTCGCAATTTCACGTCGAGCGTTTTCGGTTCCTTCCCAAGCGTGAGCGCCTCGCTCTTGGATTCGTAACCGGGCGATACGACCAAAATTGTGTAGCTGCCCGGCGCCAGCGCTGTGTGCACCGCCGAGTTTCCGAGTTTCTTGCCATCAATAAAGACTTCCGCTCCATCGGGCGCGGCTGCAATGTCCACGGCCGTCAAAACCGGATTCGCGACGATCACCTTCGGTGACGGTCGATTTCGCCCGGGCGCGTACGTGAACCATACAGTCCCAATCACCACGAGCACAAGCAGCCCGACAAAAACATGCTTGTAAGAGACAGCATATTCCTCGGGGAACAGCGTATTCACAACAGAGATAGACCGGCGGCCCTGTCGAACCACTTCCTGTCCCAGCATTCGAGCCCTCAACCAGGCCGCACGGACCGCAATGCCCACACGTGCCAAAATCAGTTGTATCCTCGAACCGCGCGACAGCGATGGTTCTTTTTCCCTATCTTCAATAGGAAACGGCGCCACATCTCCAACAGCAGGCGGTTCCGCCGAAGAAAGGATGTTCGTGTCCGTTGGAGAATGCATCTCTTCTGGCGGTGACGCTTCGTCGGGAACTGGTTCGCCCAGCTCTCCCCGTAGGCGGCGGGATTCAGCGAGCAGGCGGGGTTCACCCGGGTAGGATTTCAGAAGAGTCTCGACTTCATCCAGAGCTTGCCTGAGATCACCGACCTCGACCAGGTGTTGTACGTTGCCGGCACATCGCTGGACAGATTCGTCTCGAACTCTGTCCTCAATTCGGGAAGATACGGTTCCCAGTTCGGGATGACCGGGACAGGACTCGGTAGCCGACTCTAACAACATCTGCGCAGCGCGCCAATTCTCGTTCAGAATTGATTTGGACTTCTCCAACAGTGCTACGCCAATGAGTTGGCGAATCTGCTCGCGGCCTGGATACAGGTTATCGGCTATACGGAATGTTCTCAGAGCCGCGTCGATGTTTCGGTCGTCCAGGTAGGTCAAACCATCTTTGATCAGCTTTTGGATTTCGGCTGCTTTCAGCGCTTTTTCCTGAGCAGCCTTAAAGAGGGCAAGAAGATCGCCATCATGTGGAAACTCCGCAAGCGCAATGCGGCACTGGTTGACAGCGCGTTCATACTCTTCTGCGCTCAGCATTCGGGAGATATCCCGAACGAAAGCTGCGCATCGCGCTGCATCTGCCTCCTGCTGCAGCAACTGTTCCGTCCGCCGAATCTCGTGCTGGAGTCCGGGCATGACTGGATGGCATTCCCCGATGGTGTACCATCGCTCGAGCGCGTCTGCGAACCTGCCCTTTGCTTCTGAATCGCGAGCGTGTGCGATTTGGGTCTCGATGAATTCGCGTCTGGCCGTCTCATTTCTCACCAGCTCGACGAGCTGAGATTCAGCCGGATAGCGGCTTAAAGCTTGTTTGGAATGGGTGATACGACTTTCCGGATCCGGGATGTTCTTCAGTTCAGCGTAGACTTGCTGAATGTATTGAAGGCGCCATTCTCTTTCCTTGCTCTCCGCTTCGAGTCTCAGGCCTTCGAACAACGGGTGTCCAGGATGCAAGGCGAGCATCTCATCACAGATAGCCAACGCTTCGGATAGCCTGGCACTGATAAGGCTATCCTTGACGTCCTTCGCCGCCTGTGCGATCAGCGTGTTTTCGGCAAGCAACTGTTGGTGGAACTTGCCGTAGAGAGGAGGAGGCGAGGCGCTGATCTGTTCATGGCCCGATGGCTGCAAGAACTTCCCAAGAAAGGTCGGCATTTTCATCGCACTTAACCCCTTGAGTAATCCTTAGTGGTTCACATCCTGTCGGACGGTGCACCAACTAGAGAACGATTGGTCGCCACATCAGCTAGCAAGATCACCACCAAAGGCCCGACCGCCCTGGAGTCCCAATAGACTTTCCGTCTGGAAAAATTGGGCCAGCCGCGTGGAATGAAGTGCAATTCTTCTCGGAAAAAGCGAACGGATGTTAGCACTCGGACTTGGAAATGCCAAGGAATTCTACGCGTTCGGTTTTGCTTCGGCAGAAAGAATGAGAATCAAATGGCTTTATCAACGTGGCGCGTCAATTCCGAAATCGTAACCTTTGCCATAGCTGCCCTTGGGCGGCTCGGCAGAACCGAGCAGAAGTAACAGATACTCGCCTTTGGTGAGCTTGTCCGTAACAGTGATCCTGAATAAGCGCGGACCGACTTCGGCTGGATCGAATGGCCTCATCGCTTCGGCCTTCAATTCCTGCTTGTCCAGAGTTTGTCCGATCTCGATTTCACGGCGAGTCTTTTTTTGGTCGAATGCAACTAAGACGACTTCTTCGATCCCTTTGCCTTCAGGAGGGCGCAGATAGAAAACCGGCGTAGGCTCATTAATTCTTGTTTTCGCGGTTGGCCCCAGGAGATATCCGATGGCCTTGCCTTTTTTCATGAGCACCTTGCCGACTCCGGCGCCCTGCTGTTCTCCCAACAACAACTTGATGTCGGTCTTCACGAAGACTCCGTCTGAAAAACGATACAGGCCGGGATCCGCAGGGACCTGAGCTGCACGCGCATCAGGAGCAAAGTTCCTGGGCGGCTTCGGGGGCTCAGACGGGGCGCCTGCCGCGGCCGGGACAGGAGCGGCCGACGGAGATGGAGGAACGTAGGGTTGTGAAGGATCCAACAGAAATTTAACAACGTTAGCGCTGATCCCGACGCTCCTCAGCTCCAACACTTCTTCTGTACTCAGATTGAACGCCTTGGCGTTCTTTTTGATCATGGTGATGATCAATTCTTCGGGAACGTTGGTCTTCCACAGCTTGACGACGTCCTCCACACTGAACGGTGGGCCGCTCGCCGGCGCCTGCGCGTTTCCCGGCCGCACAATGGCGCCGGCGACTAACAAAATGGATAGCAGGCAGTGCCAAAACAAGGAATGCGCCATGATGAACTCCAAAGGGGGATCGACCCGGTTGAGAACCATAGCTCAAACGACCGATTCTTGCAAACCCGATCGCTTTGGGTGTAGTGTAGGCCGCGAACAATGGCGATTGAACTGGACGAAGTAGGGCGCCGGGCGCGAGATGCAAAGGATGCGAGTGAAGGTCCGTCTGCCTCGGGGAACCTTGCTCTCTTGTATGAAGGCCTCTTCACAGGTATCGTTCGCTTGCAAGCGTCACGCCAACATATCTCCGACGGCGAATCCTTCAGAAAACGCACAAAGGCTACGCTGAACGAGATCGAGCATGTTGCTATCCCTTCCGGCTATGACGGGCAGGACATAAAGGACACGCATTTTGCGGTTGTAGCTTTCCTCGATTCCGTGGTGCTTCATTCGGATGACGCCGTCCGCGCCGAATGGGAAAGAAAATCCCTGCAAGAAGAGCTATTTGGCCAGGCAGTTGCTGGCGAAGTTTTTTTTGAAAAGCTTGAACGTTTTCATCAGCGCCGCGACTCAGAGCAGCTAGCCAACATACTCGAGGTTTATTTGTTATGCCTGTTGCTAGGATTCGAAGGCCGGTATTCGGGCGGATTGCGCGCAGAGTTGGAAAATGTAATCGACCGAACGAAACGACGAATCGAGAACATTCGGGGGCGCAGCCGCCAACTTTCGCCGGCCGCTATGCTGCCTACGGACCCCGCTCGGGAGGTTTCACAAGATCGGCTCCCCGATCGGTTTCGACTTTTTGCGCTCGCGGCTATAATCTTCACCATCCTTTGTTTTATAGCTTTCAAAATAGACTTAGTCTGGACCGCAGAAGCACTGCGCAGCAGGTTGCGTTAGCAACATCTCAACACGCATGAAGGGCCAATGACGATCAAGAGTCTCCTCTTCCTATTGTTTCTGTATCTCTGTTTGGTTTGGGTGGGGGCCGTATATCTCTATTCCGGTCCCGCTATTTTTGAATTTGGACTGCTCTGGACAGCCATTGGGCTGCTGGCCTTGTTCGTCTGCATCGTCGGTTCGCACATTTTCACCTGGTGGGGCCGCTGGCGGGCGAGGCCGGCTCAACCGAAAGCCCCGAAGCCTGCGCAAGTGGTTCACGAAGACGATGCAGGGATGGCTGCTCTGATCGCTGAAGCTAACGCAGCGCTCGCGAAGGCGCCGGCATTTGCGGACAAGGGAACACGCGCTCCGCTCTATAGTCTCCCCTGGTACCTTCTCATCGGTCCGGAAGGCAGCGGCAAAACAAGCACGTTTCTCAACTCCGGTGTCGAGCCTCAATCTCTTGCAGGTCAAGTAACAGGGCCTATGCCGTCTAACAGGATCGGCAACTTTTGGCTGGCCAAGGACGCAATCTTCGTGGAAGTTTCCGGAAAGGCCTTTAGCGGAGACTCCGACCGGTGGATTCAACTCTTGAGGGTCCTGCGCGGGGCGGACTCCGTTCCTTCGTGGCGGCGGCTCTTGGGCACGCCCGAAAACACATTAGCCCTTCGTGGCGTAATTGGTTTTAGCGATGTTCAAGAATTCAGAGGTGCGTCAGCGGATCCGCAGCGTTTCGAAAAATATTGCCGCAACTGGCAGGAACGGCTGCGTGGGATTGGCGAGGTTTTTGGCGTTGAATTCCCCGTTTATCATGTCATCACGAAGTGCGACGAGATTCCGTTCTTCCCGGACTTTTTCCGCCAACTGCCCGAGGTAGAAACAGGCCAGGTTTTGGGCTGCACCTTCCCCCTTCACAGGATCGAAGCTTCGCAACCCGGTGAAGTGTTTGCAGACGCCGCGGTCAAGCGTCTCACCAAGGCTTTCCGCGCCCTTTATCATTCCCTGGCCGAAAGACGCCTCACGCATCTAGCCACTGAAACCACTCCAACCCGGCGACCGGCGATCTACGAATTCCCAAGGGAGCTCAAGCGTATTCGGGCGTCTCTCGTGCAATTCCTCACCGATGCGTTTCGTCCGGACCCCTTGAGGCCAGGCCCTCTCCTCCGGGGATACTATCTGACGGCGATCCGCGAAGTGGAAATGGGCGCCCCGGAACCGACAACAGGCCCTGATGAATGGAAAACTCTGGATTCGCGATCAATTCGCTCGGTAGACGCGACGGGAATGTTCGGAGCGGATGCTTTCGGCAACAGCATCAACAGAAGCATCAATAGACCGCGCCAGAAACGCATGGTGCTTCGCTGGTCGTTTGTGTCGGAACTATTTCACCGCATCGTCCTGCTGGACCAACCTGTGCACGTGGCTGCACCAGTCGATGCTCGTTGGGAGCGATTCCGACGGCGAGTTTTCGTCGGAGCGTGCGGGGTTTGCGGTCTACTGTCATTGGCTTTCTTCATCTCGTGGCTGGGTAACGTCAATCTCCTGCGCGATGTTGAAGCTGCTGCACGCGCCCGGCTTCAGAAACAGGATGATCTGGCCTCGATTTCAGATCTTCAGAAACTTGATGCGCTTCGCCTTCAGTTCGAACGGCTGCGCAATGGTCCCGGCTGGTGGTTGCACTCGGGGCTCTATGCCGGAAACAGAATCCTGGACGCCACGAGAGTCGCATACTTCCGGCGGTTCAATGACGTACTTCTCACTGATTTGAATCGTGATATGGTGCGTCGGCTCAAGGCACTACCCGCGACGCCGGGAGCTGACGATCCCTACGATCCCATCTATCAAAGATTGAAAACGCATTTAATGATTTCGGCCGGCACGTGTCCGGTCGAGCCCGTCCTGGTTTCCCATGTCCTGAAGGAAGTACGAGGGGACGTCGCTCCGAAGAATGGAGCTGACTGGCAGACGCTGGCGGATCGGCAGATCGATTTCTACGCGGGTGAACTTCCCAACGGAAACCCTTCTCCGATGTTGGCAGATGATGTCGCGCGAGCGCAGGCGCAGGAGTACCTGCGGAACATAACGGGAGTCGACCAGATTTATGCCGCCATATTCGCCAGCGCCGAAAAAGCTTTCGCAAAACCGCAGCGGCTCGCCGACGTGGCTCCCAACTACGCTCAGGTATTGAAGGGCCCGGACGAAATATCTTCTGTTTTTACAGTGGACGGCTGGAAGTTCGTCGAGAAGGCTTCCAAGGAACGGAATTCCGGCGTGGGCGAGTCCTGCGTGCTTGGAGAGGGAACCGAACGCGCCCCTAATGCCACGCCGGCTGGCAGTGTCGCGGAGGCAATTCAACGGCGGTTTGCTCGCGACTATATCGACCGGTGGCAAAAGTTTGTGGCTGGATTCTCGATCGTTCCTTATACCAATCCGGCCGACGCGGCAAGAAAGCTGGGTATTCTTTCGTCCAACACGTCTCCATTACTTGGCCTCTTCTCGATGACCGCCAATCAGACCAGTTTTCCTGCGGGACCGCTTGCCGCCCTTCAGAAGGACGTTGCGGGAATTGTGCAGAAGAACACTCCGGGAATTGTTCAGAAGATCGAAAAAGCGGTCAGTGGCTCTGTGGAGGAGACGAAGCCGCAACCGACAGGCCCGCCGGGAACCGCCGCCGAAATCAACCAGTTTTTCGAACCGGTCCACCTGGTCGTAGCGCCGGGCAATGGACCCTGGCCGTCCGACAAGAACAAGCCATACATGGACGAACTGGCTCATTTGCGCACCGCAATGGAGAATATTGCCGGTAACAGTTCCGATCCGGCGGCAATTCAGGAGGCGAGCAAGAGCTACGTCAACGGTCTCGACGTTGTCCGGCAGATCTCGGCTCCTTTCAAGCGCGATGAATTGAGTATGGATGTCGTAACACTGCTGGAAGAACCCATCGAACTGACGAAACCATTTACCAAACCGCCGGATGTGGTGGGGCAGATCAATGGAAAATTCCGCGCGCTTTGCATCAGTCTGGATCGTACACTTCTTCGCAAGTTCCCATTTCGGCCATCGACTGAAGACGCGATGCTTAGCGATTTAGCGGCCGCGTTTGGCCCAGCGGGAAGCGTCTGGAAGTTCCGGGCGGAACCTCCATTTGGCGAGCTGACAGTAAAGGAAGGTTCCCAGTGGAAGGCGAAAGATCCGGCACAGAAGCCCCAGGTGACGCCGGAAATCCTGGCGTTTCTGAACCGCGCCCAGGGGATCACGACAGCGTTCTTCCCCGCCGGTTCGACGCAACCGCACCTGACTTACACTCTGCGGCCGAGGCTGGACAGCGCGTTCACCGGTGGGATACTGGAGGTTGAATTCGACGGTCAACTCCACCAATGGACCTCCGTTCTACAAAAACAATTCAACTGGCCCGCCGCCCCCGGCGCGACGAGCGGCGCAATAGCTCGAATTAGAACGGGCCCTACTGCGTACTCGTTTGCCTTGCGCGGCGGAGTATGGGGCATTTTCCGAATCATGGCCGACGCCCAGCCGCGTGCGCTCTCGAGCCCGATTGTCGAATGGAAGTACACGACTCTGAAGGACCTGATCCAGCCGGTTCCGGTGAAAATGGAATTCGCTGACTTCCCTGGCGGTGTCGATATATTCAATCCGGTGTTTTTCTCGGGCCTGCAGTGCCCGGTCAGAGCGGTTCAGCCGGTTCAGTAGCCAGCCAACCATGGAATCTATCCGATTGGTGACCGGGACTAACCAATCGGATAGTACCAACCACGTCCCCTCCCCTCCATTGAACGTCTATGTGCTAAAAACGACGTATTTTGTGTGTTTTGCCGGCCCTTTCGCGCTCCGGTGACAATCGTGCTATGACGAACGGCGCGAGGTCGGGACCAATCGCAGCGATGCGAAAATATGAGTACGGATATTCGAGAGCAATGGTAGACTGCCGTCCACAAAAATCAATTTATGGAAGGCGGCGGTAGCCTGACCGCCTTTCTCTACGAAGGAAGTTTCGATCATGCCTAAAGAGAGTTTGCAAAAAAAAGTCGGCCGTGTTCGTCCACCTCGCGTGCAGATCACCTACGATGTGCAGGTTGGCGATGCAATCGAGAAGCGGGATCTGCCTTTCGTGGTCGGTGTGATGGCGGATCTTTCCGGCATGCCGGAGAAGGCGCTGCCAACCGTGGCGAAGAGGAAGTTTGTCAACATCGACCGGGACAACGTCAACGACGTCATGAAGAAAATCGGTCCCCGGCTCGCTTTCAAAGTGCCGAACCGCCTGAGTGAAGACGACACGAAGCTGAATGTCGAGTTGCGATTCGAGAGCATGGATGATTTTCAGCCCGCTCGAGTCGCCCAGCAGATTACGCCCCTTCGCAAGCTGCTCGAGTTGCGCAGCAGTCTGGCGAACCTGCGAAGCAGTCTCATCGGGAACGAAAAACTCGAAAACCTCTTGCAGGAGATGGTCCAGAATCAGGAGATGCTGCGTCAGGCCGGCTCAGAAGCTGGCATCCGCGCTCCGGAAGAGAAGGAGAAATAGGATGTCTACCGAAGGAAAGCAGGTATCACAGGCCCAGCCTGAGACGCAAACGGTCGAGAGCGCGAGCATCCTCGACAGAATCGCCGTGGAAGGCCGGATCGGCCAGAGTACCGAAGAACGAAATAATGGGAAGCTCTGGCTCAAGGACCTCGTCCAGGATGTCATGACAGGCCAGATGACCGTGTCCAAAGACACTGACGCGATGATCAATACGCGTATTGCCGACCTCGATGCGCTGATCTCAAGACAGCTGAACGAGGTGATGCATTCTGAGACGATGCAGAAGCTCGAAGGCGCATGGCGCGGGCTGCACTATTTCGTCCAGCAAACGGAGACTTCAAGCAATCTCAAGATCAAGCTGTTGAACATCAGCAAGAACGATTTGTTCAAGGATCTGGATAAGGCCGTCGAGTTCGATCAGAGCGCGATCTTCAAGAAAATTTATGAAGAAGAATACGGTACGCTGGGAGGCGCTCCTTTCGGCGCGTTGATCGGAGATTACGAGTTCGGCCGTCATCCGCAGGATATCGCGCTACTCGAGAAGATGTCCGGCGTCGCCGCCACCTCGCATGCGCCCTTTCTCACCGCGGCCACTCCCGCGATGTTCAATTTCGAGAGCTTCACCGAGCTGGCGGGCCCGCGCGACCTGGAAAAGATCTTCGACAACGAGGCTTACTTGAAATGGAACATGTTCCGCAAGACCGATGATTCCCGCTATGTCGGGCTTTGTCTGCCTCATGTGTTGATGCGTCTTCCGTACGGAAAGGACACGGTGCCCGTCGAGGAATTCGAGTACGAGGAGAACGTGGACGGACGCGATCACTCGAAATATCTCTGGGGGAATGCCGCTTACGCCTTCGGGGCGCGACTCACCGATGCCTTTGCCCGCCATGAATGGTGTGCTGCCATTCGTGGAGTGGAAGGTGGCGGACTTGTCGAAGGGCTTCCGGCCCACACGTTTATTACAGATGACGGTGACGTGGCGACAAAGTGTCCTACGGAAATCGCCATAACAGATCGCCGGGAGAATGAGCTGGCGAAGCTGGGTTTCATTCCGATGTGTTACTACAAAGGTACCGATACCGCGGTATTCATGGGGGCGCAGTCGGCCCAAAAACCCCAGCTCTACCTCGATGATGCAGCAAACGCGAATTCCCGGTTATCGACACAGTTGCAGTACATTCTGGCCTGCTCTCGTTTTGCACATTTCTTGAAGGTCATGATGCGTGACAAGATCGGCTCATTCATGTCACGAGACCAGTGCGAGACCTTCCTCAACAAGTGGATTGCGAACTATGTGCTTCTCGATGACATGGCCCCACAGGAGCTCAAGGCAAAGTTTCCTCTCCGCGACGCCCGCATCGAAGTGACCGAGATTGCAGGCAAACCAGGGGCCTACAATGCAGTCGCTTTCCTCCGGCCACATTTTCAGCTGGAAGAGCTGGCAGTTTCTTTACGACTAGTAGCCAAATTGCCGGCAAAAGCTTAACCAGCATTACGCGGTTTCGCTTAGATACTCAGGTACACGTAAGTTTTCAGTTTGTAACCGTTTTCGAAATCAACGGGCGTTTTCTGCCTCGACGTAATCCGAACAGGCAGAAAACGCTCACTACAGCAAAGAGGAGTTCACTATGGCTTTCAACGGATTCGTAAATTTCGGCGACATCAAGGGCGAAAGCACCGACAAAGAACACAAGGACTGGGTCACGATACTGAAGTACGATCACGCCATCACCCAGCCGCCTTCTGTCTCTCAGAAGACAGCCGGAGGGCGAGCTGCAGAGGAAGCTGATCATTCCCCGTTCAACATCGTGAAATTGCTCGATGCAGCGACGCCTAAGCTCTACGAGGCGGCCTGCAAGGGAACGCACATACCGGAAGTGGTTATTGAGCTCTGGCGCGCCGGCGGCGACAAGCCGGTCAAGTACATGGAGTTCAAACTCAAAGAAGTTTTGATCAGCGGTGTGATTCAGAATGGCGATCCGACCGGTGCCGCGCAGTTTCCGACGGAAACCATCTCGATGACCTACGGGGCCATCGAATGGACCTATACCAAGCAAGACGAGAAGGGCGCAGCCAAAGGTAACGTGGCGGCAAAATGGTCCGTCGCCCAGGGAGCTGTCGCGTAACTCAACTCGAACGACTGAGCGAGCTCGAACATGTCAACAGCGACGTCAGTTGGAAAGCTGCACACCGACGAACTCCTCGATCCGATCTCGCCCGAGCAACCGGCCGGCACAGATATGCGCTGGACGCCCGGGTGGGATCGAATCCGCGAGGCTCGCCGGTCCGATGACGATCTCGAGGCCGGCCAGTGGGCCAAGCGGGACCGCAAGGCGGCTGACTGGAGAATAGTACAGGAGCTCGCGACGGAGATGCTCCGCGATAGTTCCAAAGACCTTCAACTCGCCTTGTGGCTCACTGAAGCCAATATCAAGCTGCAGGGATTTCGAGGTTTGAGCGACGGTTTGCATCTTGCGACCGAGCTCATGGTTCGCTATTGGGACAAGGGTCTCTATCCCACCATGGAGGATGATCCCCAGGATAGGGCGGGGCCGTTTGAGTGGTTGAATTTCAAGCTGGTCGATTCAATAGTCGCCATTCCCATCACTGTTCGAGACGATCAGGGGCGAGATTACACCTTCATCGACCTGCAGGACGCGCGGCGCGTGGGTTCGGAAGCAGGCTGCAAAACGAAGGAAGGCGACTTCGATACGAAGAAGAAGAGAGCCTACGACCAGGCCCTGACCGAGGGTCACATTTCTCTTGAAATGTTCGATGTCGCGGTCAAGGCAACCAGGCGCAGCGGCTACGAACAACTCGCTGCGGACTTCCAGCAAACTTACGATGAGTTCAAGGCGCTCGAAAAGGTCATCGACGAGAAGTTCGGCGATGCAGCGCCGAATTTGGGCGCGTGCAGAACAGCTCTGAGCGAGATAAGACAGGCAGTAGCGGATATTCTGGCTCAAAAACGCCGTGAGGAACCGGACCCCACGCCAGTCGTTCCGCAGACAAGCGAAACGGATTCAATCGGCCAGTTGCAAACTCCCGATGGCCGCGCGCAAACCCTTTCGCCGGTCTCTCTAGGGATCGGAAAAGGGGGTCAACCGGCGCTTGGAGCGTCATGGCAAGACGCTGAATCGCTCATCCGGTCGGGCCACGTGGACAAAGGACTCCAGGAGATGACGCGGCTGGCTATGCTTGAAACGACCGGACGTGACCGCTTTCATCGGAAGTTGCTGCTGGCCGAAGTGTGTCTGGCAAGCAAACGCGATCGTCTCGCCCGTTCGATCCTGGAGGAATTGGCGGAGCACATCGACAAATTCCAACTGGAAGCATGGGAGTCATCGGATCTGATCAGCAGCGTCTGGACCCAGCTATATAAATTGTACAAGCGGGCGGGCGACTCTTCAGATGCTGATCGCGCCGACAAACTTTATCAACGGCTGTGCAGACTCGATCCATGGCAGGCTCTCGGTTGCAATGAGTAATAGACTATGGCCGAACGTGATGACCAGGTCGGCGCGACCCTGTCCATTCTGGATCGCCTGACGGAAAAGCAAGCGCCATTAAACTCCTGGGAAGAGATGCGCGAACTCAAGGCATCCCTGTGCCAGGACCTCGCAGCCCTTTTGAACACTCGCCGCTCGGAAAACGATTTCGACTCGAGCTACGAAGAGGCAACGAACTCGCTCCTGACTTTTGGAGTGACAGACTTTACCTCCTACAACCTCAAGAATGGCATCGAGCAGGAACGCGTTCGGCGGTCGATCGAACGCGCGATTCGCCAGTTCGAACCACGTTTGGCTCGAGTGACGGTAACCCTGGACGAGCCCGACCCCTTGAGACCGATGCTTCAATTCCAGATATCCGCACTATTGCAGCCGGTGGGCGCCGGTGAGGGTGTGCTTTTCAACGCGACTTTGAATCGGGCATCGCGCCAGATCGCAGTCTCCGGAGCTGACTGATGAGAGACGAACTGCTGCCTTATTACGAACGGGAGTTGACCTTCATCCGTCAAATGGCAGGCGAGTTTGCGGAGAAATATCCTAACCCTGCGGGCCGACTGTTGTTGGGACCTAATACCTGCGAGGATCCCCACGTCGAACGGTTGATCGAAGCATTCGCGCTTTTGTGCGGCCGTGTACATCACAAACTGGATGATGAATTCCCGGAAATCACGGAGTCCCTGCTGGACGTGCTCTACCCTCATTATCTGAGGCCCGTCCCTTCGCAGGGTATCGTCCAGTTTCAACTCGATCCTTCTCAGAGCGCCGCAGCGTCCACTCGCGTGCCGCCGGCCACGGCAATCCACACCAGACCGGACAAAGGCCAGTTCTGCTCGTTCAGGACTTGTTATCCCGTAACGCTCTGGCCGATCCGAGTGACAGGCGCGTCCGTTTCAACGGCGAATCGGTTCGCCTCGCCCGGAATGCCCGGCGATGCTGCCGCCGTTATTCGGATCGGACTGGAGTGCCTAGCCGGGCTCCGATTCAGTCAATTGCCGATCCAGTCCATTCGCTTCTATCTCAACGGAGAGAGCGCCGCTGTCAATACTCTCTACGAGTTTCTATTCCTGAATACACTTCGTGTTTCGCTCCGGCCGCTGCCGTCGAAAGAAGGGGCTCCACAAGTCGTCCTTCCCGCGAGCAGCCTGCAGCAGGTGGGGTTCAATCGTGAGGAAGGAATGCTGCCGTACTCGGATCGCAGTTTTCTCGGCTACCGTTTATTGCAGGAGTATTTCACCTTCCCGGAGAAGTTCTTCTTTTTCGATCTGACGGGCATCGATCGTGTAGATAAGAGTAACCTTGGCACGTCGTTCGAAATCCTGATCTGGCTCAAAGAACCCGAGCAACAGCACCGGCTGATCGCTCTCGAGCAGAACGTGGATGTTAATACGTTTCAGCTCGGCTGTACGCCGATCGTGAATCTGTTCGAGCGCATTGCCGAGCCCATCCGTATTTCTCAAACGAAAACGGAATATCGGGTCGTCCCGGATCAACACAGGCAATTGAGCACCGAAATCTACTCGGTCGACCGGGTCACGTCCAGAGCGACGTATCTGGAGGAGCCGCAAACTTATGAACCCTTCTATGCTCTGCGCCACAGCCAGCCGGACGGAACACAGAAGCATTTCTGGTATGCCCACCGCCGGCCTTCATTTCGCAAGAACGACAATGGAACCGAAGTGTACATATCGCTCGTGGATCTGGACTTCAATCCCGCCCTTCCGCCGGCGGAAACACTGAGTCTTCGCGTGACATGCACGAACCGCGATCAGGCTTCGCGATTGAGTATGGCAGGCGAGTTCGGTGATCTGGACGCAGAAGGTGTCGCGCTGGTGCGCACCCGGTGTCTTCGCAAACCGACCCAAACGGCCCGCCCGCCGGTGCGGCGGGGGCTGCAGTGGCGGTTGATCTCGCACCTTTCTTTGAACCATCTCTCGATTGTCGAGAAAGGCCGGGAAGCGTTGCAGGAGATTCTGCGGCTCTACGACTTTTCGAACGACCCGGCCCTTAGAAAGCAGATAGCGGGAATCGTCGATGTGTCGAGCCGTCCCTGCGTGAGCCGGGTGAGTTCGGATACCGGCGTTGTGTTTTGCCGCGGCATAGACGTGACCATTGATTTCGACGAAGAGCAATACGCCGGAACCGGCGTGTTCCTGCTGTCCTCTGTGCTTCAAAGATTCCTGGGACTGTATAGCGCGGTGAATTCATTTAGCCGCTTGACTGCCAGAACGAAAAGAGGAGTGCTCAAGCAATGGGCTCCAATGGCCGGCGAACAGATCCTTCTATAGCAGAAGCGCTGTTCGAACGAGGTTACGAATTCGAGTTCTTTCAGGCTGTGCGTCTGCTGGGCCGATTGCTGCCTCATCGGAAGGCAGTAGGAGGCACCGCCAAGCCCGGGGAAGAATTTGTTCGGTTTGGAGTTCGACTCTCCATGGAGTTTCAGGCGAGCGCTGTGCATGATATCGAGCGAATCCCCGATTCGCCAAATTCGGCGCTCATGACGGTAGCATTTCTCGGGCTCACCGGCACCCAGGGTGTTCTGCCGTTTTACTACACCGAGCAGATGCTAGCCCGCAACGCAGCCAAGGACGATACTCTGGCGGCCTTCTTCGATCTCTTCAATCACCGGTTAGTGTCCTTGTTTTATCGCGCCTGGGAAAAGCACCATCCGCCGGTGCTTTACGAAGTAGCCGCTACCAGGAGCAAACAGCCGGACCCGTTTACGCATTCTGTGTTCGATTTCATCGGCATGGGGACCAACGGGTTGCGAGGGCGGATGCTCATACAAGATGAGAGCCTGTTGTTGTATGCAGGCCTCATCGCGCAACGCCCGCACTCCGCAACGGCGCTGCGGGGCATTCTTCGCGATTACTTCTCCGTACCGGTGGAGATCGATCAGTGTTTGGGAAGCTGGTACGAATTGGAAGATGCGGACCGTTGCTACCTCTCGGTCGAACGCGAGCAAAGCCAGCTTGGGGAAGGCGCGGTTATCGGTGACGCGGTTTGGGATCAACAGGCCCGCTTTCGGATCCGTGTGGGCCCGGTCGACCTGGAGCGCTTCATGGACTTTCTGCCTGACAGCCGCGGGATGGCAAAATTGGTGGAGATGACGAGGTACATCGTCGGGACTGTAATGATCTTCGACGTTCAAGTATCTCTACGGGCCGCGGAAGTTCCCTATTGCCGGCTCGACGATGAAGGGTTCGATGCTCCACGGCTCGGCTGGATAGGTTGGCTCAAGACCGACGAGTTCGTGGCGGACGCCGGTGACGCGGTGTCTACGTGGATCAATTGATGGAACATTCCAGAAAGAGCTGAAAATGTCATACACCCAGGTAAACCGTCGTATCGCGATATCGACGCCGCTCGGCAAGGACGTCTTACTGCTGCGAGGCTTCACAGGATCGGAAGGGATTTCCCAGCTGTTCCATTTCGATCTCGATCTGCTCTCGGAGAACGATTCGATCAAGTTTCAGGACCTGGTCGGAAAGAATGTCACGCTGCGCATCTTCGATGCCGAGGGCGCCGAGCGTCACTGGAACGGCTTTATCAACCGATTCTCACAGGGTTCGCAGGATCGCCGGCTCACGTCATATAGCGCCCAGATGGTGCCGTGGCTATGGTTCCTGACGCGCACAGCCGATTGCAGGATCTTTCAGAACCTGACCGTTCCCGACATCATTCAGAAGATTTTCGCCGACCTCAAGTTTCAGGATTTCGAGCTTCGCCTCTATGGCAGTTTCACGCCGCGTGACTATTGTGTTCAGTACCGCGAAACGGACTTCAACTTTGTCTCGCGGCTAATGGAAGAAGAAGGCATCTTCTACTACTTCAATCATGAGGACGGCAAGCACGTCCTCATTCTCGGGAATGACCCCGCCGCACACGAACCGTGTCCGGGCCAGAAAACCGCCCGCTACGATTTCCGCGGCGGCGCCGTCCTTTACGAGGACGTGATTACCGAATGGCATTATCAGGAAGAGTTCCGTCCTGGAGCCTGGGCCCAGACGGACTATAACTTCGAGACGCCCAGCACGAACCTGGAAGTCACGGTCAAAGGGGCGAATCCCTACGAGATTTATGAATACCCTGGCGAGCATCGCATCCGCGATGACGGCGAGAAACTGTCGCGCATCCGTTTACAGGAACAGGCGGCGCCCTGCGTCGTAAGCCATGGAGCAAGCGGGTGCCGGCATTTCACCAGTGGTCTCCAGTTCACTCTTCAAGATCATTACCGGAAAGACCTGAACGTGGCATATCTAATCACCACGATCCATCACGTGGCCACGCAAGACCAGTATCAAGTTGGAGGCGGAGGCGGCGACGGAGGAGAACTCAGCTATCACAACCGCTTCCAGTGCATTCCATTCTCTACGCCGTTTCGACCGCAGCGCGTCACGGCGCAGCCTCTCGTGCAAGGCTGCCAGACGGCGGTAGTGGTGGGCCCGGCGGGCGAAGAGATCTACACCGATAAGTACGGCCGGGTGAAGGTGCAATTCCACTGGGACCGCGAGGGCAAGAAAAACGAAAACAGTTCGTGCTGGATTCGCGTGTCGCACCCCTGGGCAGGAAAAGGGTACGGATCAGTTTCGATTCCCCGTATTGATCAGGAAGTGATCGTGGACTTTCTGGAAGGCGACCCCGACCAGCCGATTATCGTTGGCCGTGTTTACAATGCCGAGCAGATGCCGCCGAATGGGCTTCCGAAAGCCGGGATGGTCAGCGGCGTCAAGTCCAACAGCACTCCGGGCGGCGGTGGTTCCAACGAGATGTCGATGGACGACACAAAGGGCAAGGAGAAGATTACTGTCCACGGCCAATACGATATGGCCACGACCATAGAGCACGACGACACGCAAACGATCCACAATAACCGCACGATCACGGTCGATGGCACGCATACGGAAACAGTCACGGGCGTCGTGACTGAACACTACAAAGCCGACCAAAAAACGACGGTCGATGGGACGAATACGGAAACGGTCACGGGCGCTGTCACTGAAAACTACAAGAACAGCCAGACTACAACGGTCAATCAGGCCATCGTCGTAACTTCGGAGACGGCTCACATCTATATTCACACTGCCACGAATATTCAACTGCACGTGGGTGCCAGCAAGCTGTGGATGGCAAGCGATGGCAACATCTCACTTGAAGGCGTGAACGTGACGATCAGCGGCTCCAGCGGTGTCTATGTAAAAGGCCAGGTTGTTCACTCCGAGGCTACAGCGGAGCATCAAACAAAAGGAGCGATCGTCATATCCGAAGGCTCGGCCACCAACACCGTGAAAGGTGGCATGGTCATGCTTAATCCATAATCGAAGGCCTGGAGAAAACGACGCTATGGCTAGTGCAAACGGGGTTTTCGAGATTGTGCCCGGCAAAAACGACAACGGCGATCACATATTTTCCGTCGTCGTCAAGCGCACTTTTCGGATTGAGCATGGAAGCGTTGCAAAGAGATGTGCGGCTGATCATGAGCTTCGAAAGATCGATGCTTATTACGATAACGGCGATCCCGAGTGGTCCACGGTCCAGTACGAATACGAACTGGCGCCATACAAACCCGGCGTTGATATAGTCGTCATCGGTAAGGCTCACGCATTCAAGGGCGTTCCTACCACGCAAATGACCATCAGTGTCCGGATCGGGAACCGTGAAAAGTCGATTATCGTGTTCGGAGACCGGGAATGCCGGTACCGCGAGAACATGCCGCCGGCTTTTTCCGACCCGAAACCGTTTACTGAAATGGAGATTCGGTATGAGCGGGCATACGGTGGACGCGATGAAAAGAGCGATCCGAATATTCCGTTCTTCTACCCGCGCAACTTCATGGGAACCGGTGTCGTGCTTCGAAATACGAAGGACACGGTCGAAGGATTGGCTCTGCCGAACTTTGAAGATCCCAACGATCTCCTGACGGCGGATCGGATCATCCTCGGTGCACCCGAAAGCTGGCCTCGGCAGCCGTTGCCGCAAGGATTCGGCTGGTTCCAGCGGACCTGGTATCCGCGTTGTACTTTTGCCGGATCCTATCCCGCGTATGTCGATGTGGACACCGTGACAACGGAGGAACGTCTGGGCTTGGTGCCCAAAAACCACGTTGCCCTCGCCAAGCAATTCAAATTGCCTAGTTATGACACACGCCTGAACAATGGCGCCTCGCACGGGATGCTGCTGCCCGACATCAAGGGTGAGGAGACGGTGAGTCTACGCGGGCTCTCGTCGGACGGGCTGCTGGAGTTTGCTCTGCCGCGGGAGACTCCGAAGATCACTCTCGACATCGGGCTCGGCGCCGAGCCGCTGCAACCCAGATTGGACACTGTCAGCATCCGGCCGGACGACTTGGAAGTGGATCTCATCTGGCGCGGAGCTTGCGTCTACGAGGGATATTCCTGGCTGCCGCAAATGAAAAAGCTGCAGGCGGAGGTGAATTGATGAGCGCCCCTTCCGTCTCGGAAACCGTAACCCACAGGACTGTCGTACTGCCAGGCCAGACGCCGGACGGAAAATACATTTTGAGCCTTCTGCTCAAGAGAACTTACGACATTGTTCCCAACGGGGTGTGCAGCCGTGCCGACGCGGACAGGGCGCTGAATTCCGGCGAGGTGCCGTGGACCGATCCGATGAACTCCTCGGTGCGGTACGAAAGCGATTTCATTCCTTTCAAACTCGCGACGGACGTGGTGTGCAACGCCAAAGCATATGCGCCGCGCGGCAGACCAACGACATCCTGCGTGGTTGCGCTGCAAGTCGGAGACAAGCGCAAGGAGGTTCTGGTGCTCGGCGATCGCGTCACGCGCTTCGTTAAGGACGGCACGCCAGAATTTAGCGAGCCCGCGCCTTTCGTGAATATGGATCTTCGATACGAACTCGCCTACGGCGGCATCGATGTCTACTCCGACAAGCTGGCTTCGTATCCTTATCCCAGAAACCTTATGGGCCGAGGATTCGTCGTGACGAACTCCGCAAGATCTGTGGACAATCTTGCGCTCCCTAACCTGGAGGAACCGGGCGAACGGCTAACGCCCGATCAGCTTTGCCTTGGGGACTATAAGAAGTGGGAGCAGCAGCCTTTTCCGGCGGGCCTTGGCTGGTTTCCGAAAACCTGGCTGCCCCGCGCCCTACTCGCCGGGATTCTGCCGGCCGATCGAGCCATAGAACAAGAACTGCGGCAGGCATACGCCAAACTGATTCCCAACGCCGATCAGCGTGACGCCTACCTGAAGAACGGTCTTCCGGACATGGATTTTCGGTTCTTCAACGGTGCATCGCGCGGACTCGTGTTCCCTTATCTCGCGGGCGGCGAAAAAGTGGTTGCGGAAAATCTGAGCCCGGAGGGAGTTCTGTCGTTTCAGTTGCCTCGCGACATGCCCCACCTTGGACTCGATATCGGTTCTGGCGTCCATGAACCGCAAGTGGTGCTGCACACCGTGATGATACGCATGGAAGACCGGCAGATTGATCTCGTTTGGCGGGGGGCAATTCCCTATCCGGGACCGGATTGGTTGCCCGAGATGAGGAAAATGGAAGTTCTTGTCGCATGAAGGGGAGCATACGCATGGCACCATACAGTGTAAATCCATTGGTCTACATTTTTCCCGCGATCGTGGTTACCGCTCTGCTGCTGTATTTCGTCTATGGCGCAATTGATCGAATGGGACTTGAAACGCGCACCAGCCTGGCAACTGTGACGGGAAAACAATTCAACCAGGCCGGAACGACCTATCACACGACAGTCGCCGGCGGACGAACGTGGGTCCAATCGGACAAGACGCCTGAAAGCTACGTCGTGATGCTCAACGTGGGAGACGAGCGATCGGTGGGATTGGTATCCAAAGAGCTCTACCAATCGCTGCAAGCGAACGACACAGTGCAAGTAAAAATTCGGCGCACTCGAATTACGGGACGACTTGAAGTTGTGGACGTGAGGAAATAAAGAGCGGCGTACTGTCGAGGAAATAGACATGCTTTGGCCTGCAGTAAAGATGACAGACATGGTGATCGGGCTGGATTTCCATGCAGTAATTATCCCGCCTGCCCCCGCTCCTATACCAATGATCCCCCACCCATACTTTGGCTGCATCTTTTTGTGGATGACGCCCGAATTCGCGACCATAAATACACTCATTAACGGGATGCCGGCATGCGCCGCTGGTTCGATGGGCTACTGTATACATATCCCCTTGGGACTACCTGCACCTCCGTCCATGCTCAACATGGCCTATTGGCGGCGCTACCTGCTCAACATACCTAAAGCACTCATGCTCGTTGCACTCACGTTGCTGGCGAATCTGGCGATTTCACGCATCTCAGCGCTATTCGTCCCGCCAGATTCCGCAGCAGGAAGATTTGTCAAGGACGTCACCGGTGTCGATACGTCGAGCTGGAGTGGCACCTGGGGGACGGTCAAGGGGAGCTTTGCGGCATACACAAAATGGTCGACGTGGATCAAATTGCTGATGCCTCCGATACCCTATCCCGGCAGTCAGGGGTCCGCCGCGATCGGCAGCCCCAACGTGACCGTCAATGGCGGCGCGCTTGCCTTTGCAGCACCGTTGATGGCGACTTCGTGCACAGATCTCATCATCGTGCCCAACGGGGCGACGATTGGCTTCAGCAACGTAATGGTTGGTGTCAGTATCGCAGACATGGTGCGGGCACTGGCAGTGAATGCGGCGCAGGGGGCTGTGAGTGCGGGGGTATCTGCAGGGGTCGCCCGGGCGGGCAAGAAGGACTGCGGATGCAGTTGAATTGCGCCATTTTACAAGCAGCCTCGGAGTAGCTGGACTATGCCCATCGACATTGCTACAGGGGACGTTGAATTGGCTCGGGAGGACTTTGCCCTTCCCGGTCGCGTGCCGTTAGAGTGGACCCGGCATTTTAGTACGGCCCTTCTCAAATCCACTGCTCCGCTAGCCCCTGGCTGGACGACGTCCCTGTTCTCATCTTTGAAGCGGGTGGGAAAAGACTGGCATTTCACAACCGGTGAAGGTGATCTCCACGTCTTTGCTGACCCGGAGGAGAAAATGAAGGGCGGACATATGATCAGGCTCCTTGACGCCTTCCTCGAACTGGTGCGTCGCGAAAACCGATTCATTGTCACCCAGTGGGACGTGGATTCCGGCGAAATCCGACGGTTCGCCTTTGTGGCGGAGCGCACGGGCCCCGCGCTGACTTTGGTCGGCATCGAAGACGTTTCCGGCGACGGCTTGGAGTTGACGTGGGATGCGTCGGGCCGCCTAGGCAAACTGCGGCAGCGCATCGAAAACCGTACGGTAATGGTCAGCTATTCACCAGCTGGCCGCATCACTTCGCTCGCCCTTGTAACCAACGGGGGCGCAAAGACTCCGTTGGTCCGCTACGAATACGACGAGTCTGGGCGTCTGTCGGCGGCTTTCGACCGTCGGGGACTGGCGAACCGCTATGAGTATGATGCGCACTCCCGGATCACGCGTGAGATGCTGAAGGACGGCGCCGTTTATTCCTACAAATACGACGAAAAAGGCCGGTGCATCCGCTTCTCCGGACTCGACCACTACAATGAAAAGCGGCTCCAATTTCTCGACACAGCCCGCACCACCATCGTCACGAACAGCTACGGAAAAAGTTCAGTCTATCAATATCTGCCTGGCGGACAAATTGCTTCGGAAGCGGATCCCTCTGGCAATAAGCAAAGCACGATATTCGATGAATACAATCGCATCGTTGCCAAGGTGGATGCGACCGGCGCCACGACTCGCTACACTTACGATGAGCACGGTAACCGGGATTCCATCACTGATCCGTTGGGAAACACTTACCGGTTCGCCTTCAATGCGCACCACCAACCAGTCTCCGTCACGAATCCTTTGGGAAAGACCTGGCTCCGTGAATACGATACCAGGCATCGTCTCATTGCCGCCCAAGACCCGCTCGGCGCTCGCTGGAAGGTCGCCCACGACGCGGCTGGCAGTCCCGCCGTTATCACTGATCCGATGGGTTCGACTCGTTGGCTGACCTATGCGGATGGTTTGGTGCGGGAAATGACGGATTGGATGGGCCATCCCACCCGCTTTGCGTGGGACGAGTTCGGGCGCGTCACCGAGCGCATCGGGCCAGTCGGCGAGCGCACTGCCTTCCGCTACGATCAGGCCGGAAATCCAGTGGAGGTGGAGTTGCCCGACGGCGGTCGCTTGCGCGCCACCTACGACAGCGGTGACAATCTCAGCACCTTCACGAATAGCAAAGGCCAAACTACGCGCTTTCGTTACGGCTCTTGCCGTCGGCTCCTGGAGCGCGTGGACCCAATCGGACGGGTCGTTCACTATGGTTGGGGGACTGAGCCGGAGCGGCTGGATAGTGTCATCAACGAGAAGGGAGAGACATTCACCTATTTCCGCGATGATCTGGGGCGCATCCTGCGTGAGCGCTCCTTCGATGGTCGTGAGCAGAACTTTGATTACGACCTAGACGGTCACTGTATCGCGTTCACCAACGGCAACGGTGAGAAAATTCAGATCAAACGTGATGCCGCCGGAAGGCTTGTCGAGCAGGCACTTCCGGACGGTACGGTAACCAGTTACGAATACGACTCCGTGGGAAGAATCATCTCTGCGGTCAACCCGGATATTCTCGCCCAATTTGAATATGACGACGCTGGTCGCTTGGTCCGAGAAGTTCAAGGCGAGGAATGGGTGCGCACGGAATACAACACCGCCGGAGAAGTGATCCGCACGCAGACGAGCCTCGGCCATCAAGTCCGTTACGAACTCGACCCCAACGGTCGCGTGCGGAAACTCCACACAGGCAACAACCACTCGCTCGCGTTCGAACGCGATGCGCGCGGGCGCGAGACGGGTCGCCAGATGCCCGGCAGTGTCCGCATCGAGCAGCGTTTCGATCCCATGGGCCGGCTATTGGAACAGCGGGTGGGGCGCGCCCTATCGGCACCAGGACGGGAGCCAACTCTGGCCCAAGAATCTCGCATCCCGGCTGGCCACGAAGTGATCAAGCGGGACTACCGCTATGATGCCGACGGCCTGCTTCTTTCCATCAAGGACGACCGATGGGGCGCAACTGATTACGCGTATGATCCGGCAGAGCGGCTCCTAAGTGCCCTGTGCGACCGAGGTCTCAACGAACATTTCGAGTACGACATTACGGACAACCTTACGCGGTCGCAGCAGCAGGACCGCGAATCCAGGCGCGACCACTCCTTGGCCTATGGCCCGGGTAATCGTCTCCTCCAACGCGCCGATACTCGGTACGAATATGATCTCGATGGCCGTTTGGTTCGAAAAACCGAGGGCGCCAGTAGCGAAAAGCCGCAGGTGTGGGAATACACTTGGGATGCAGAGGGACAGTTGCGGAAGCTGTGCCGGCCCGAAGGGGTGCTATGGGAATACAAATACGACGCTTTCGGGCGGCGCGTCGCGAAGATTGGGCTGAACAGCATACGGCGATTCTTATGGAATGGTAACGTCATCATTCACGAAAAATCGAATCACGAACAATCAGTTGCTTGGCTTATGGAACGGGGAAGTTTTGCCCCGCTCGGGAAGGTTCAGGATGGTGATCTCTTTCCCGTCATTTACGATCAAATCGGAACCGCACGTGAGATGTTGGATTCATCTGGGAAATTGGTTTGGGAGTCTTCACCCACTGCTTGGGGCCAAAATGAGCGGAACCAAAAACCGCGATCTGAACACGAATGCCCAATTCGTTTCCAAGGGCAATGGTTCGACGAGGAATCCGGACTTCACTATAATCGATTCCGATACTACGACCCTGCGGACGCGCGATTCATTAGCCCGGACCCGACGCGGCTAACTAGTGGGAATAATCTCTTCAAATATGTCCAAAATCCAACGACGTGGATTGATCCATACGGACTTGCGAGCAAACCGTGTGCAGCGTCAGAGCTACCCGAAATGAAAGGAATGGGAGCTGAGGAACGGGAAGCCACTCTCGTAGCCGCGGGTTTTACTCTTGACAAAGTCAGTAACAGTCCGGCCAAAAATGAGACTTGGAGTCATCCGGATGGATCGGAAGTGCGTGTCCATCCATATGGAGATGTAAAGAACGGCCCATATCCTTCAGGTAATAACGCGCACATCCATAAGGAGGATCCCGCTGGAAATCAGCTCACTGACAGAGGTATTGTTTCGACTAATAAGGCCGATACCCACATTGGCCTTCCAAACCCGAGTGACCTTCCGCAAGTTCGCGGAAGACCCCACGGAGTATAGGATATGGGTTTCGAATTCGCTGCTCAATTACCGGCAGATGTTTCACTCGATCTCGAGTCCATAGCACAGTCGCTTCGTAACTCTGGGCGCTATGAGATAGAAAGTCAGTCGCCCTCTGAACTAAAACTGCGCTATGCGAAACAGCCTAGGTGTGACGAGTGGCCGGAAGATATTGCAATTAGTCTTGAGGGGAGCCAGCTATACGTGCTCGTTCACGCAGGCACCAAGACTCAAAGAGCCTTGTTATTGGATGATTTAGCGAAAGCAGTCTCAATTGCCTCGAATCGGGCAATTGTTTTCAATGAACTTTGATCCCTTTAGCATCGGTTTGCATTGCTTCATCAGTTGTGGGTCGTAAGAATGATGTTGTCTTTTGGAAAGAGTCAGGGACACTTGTGCTGGAAACTATAAGATCATCAAAACGGCATACGTGTTCTACCGGCGTGTATCTTGACCACGGGGCAACGACTCGGTTGGACGAGCGTCTGCTGGAGAAGATTCTGCACCACTTCATCAAGTCGTGGGGTAATCCATCGAGCCGCGACCACGCGCTCGGCTGGGACGCCGCCGAGGCCGTCGAAGAAGCGCGAGGTCATGTTGCCGAGTTGATCAACGCAAGCCCGAACGAGATCATTTTCACCAGCAGTGCCACGGAGAGTATCAATTGTGCGCTCAGAGGATTGGTTGCTACTCTGAGTGCTAAACAGCAGGCGCTCACGGGCGCCACCGAACATGAGGCCGTGCTTGAGACGTGCCGCCTCATCGGCACCACAACCGCCCTGCGCATTGACATCCTGCCCGTGGATCGCTTGGGCCGAGTCAATCCAGATGCCGTCGAGTGCAAGACCGGCGAAACAGCCTTCGTCAGCCTGATGCTGGCCAACAACGAAATCGGCACGATTCATCCCGTCCGCCGTTTCGCTGAAGCCGCGCATGCGGCGGAGGCGGTCTTTTTTTCGGACGTCACTCAGGCGGCAGGCAAGATCCCCATTGACGTGCATGAGTTAGGCCTCGATCTGGCCGCATTCTCCGCCCACAAGCTTTATGGTCCCAAGGGCGTGGGCGCGCTGTTCATCCGCAGCGGCGAACCCGAAATCAAACTGGAGTCCCTCATTGTCGGCGGCGGTCACGAGGGGGGACTGCGAGCCGGTACCTTGAACGTGCCCGGCATCGTTGGCTTCGGCGAAGCATGCCGAATCGCCAAGCTGGAGATGGCGGAAGACAGCGCGCGCATCGGCAAGCTGCGGGACAAGTTGGAAAACGCGTTGCTGGCTGAACTCTCGGATATCTGGATCAATGGCCACCGGGAGAACCGTCTTTCGAACACAAGCAACATCGGCTTTCGTGGAGTGGATGCGCGCACACTCATTCGTGACATGCACGACATTGCGGTCTCCACCAAGTCGGCCTGCTCCAGTGGCGATCCCAGTCCCAGCCACGTCCTCAAGGCCCTCGGTTTGACTGACGATGAAGCTTACTCGTGCATTCGTTTTAGCCTGGGCCGTTTCACCACCCCGGAAGAAATCGACTACACGATCAATAAAGTGATCGCTTCCGTCCACAAGCTTCGACGGTCCATGAGCGTTGCTACTTAGTTTCGCGTACGGATTCCGTTCGTCGTATTGTTGGCTAGTTTAATGAAGGTGCACGGTGTCTGCCTATAGGGTTGCGATCGATAAGACAACAAGCATCATCGATACGCGTGCCAAGTATTTTCGAAACCTGATCGTTGCGGTTGTGGCTCTCAGTCTCGGTTCAGTTGGCTTGGCGGTGGTGACATGGACATTTTCCCCATTTGCCGGCCTGCTCCTTCTTCTTCCTGCTTGTGGTTTCTTCTTTTTTTTCGACCAAAAGCTTCTGAGCGCTTGGCGTTCCCACCTCGTTGACGCGTGGGTGGAGAAGCGGATAGATTTCGGAAATCTCCGTAGCGCTGTCAGCGCCATCCCTACGTTGCCGAAAGGCACTGTACAGGGCATGCTTGCAACGCTTCCCAGTACGCGTGACCTAGTCGCAGAACAGGGAATATCATCAAGCACACGCGAAGCCGTCGCCGCGGCCGTAAGGGGTATTCAAGCATGTCAAACGGATACCATCGCGTTGAAGGCCGCTGCCACGGCAATTGTGTCGGGCTCGATTGTTATCGCGGTAGCCCGTCATATGTGGGAGTTGCTCTTAGGCGGTCTTGCTGCCATCCTGCTGCCAATTTTGGGAAAGTGGTTAAAGCGGAGAAGAATCGAAACATTGAAGGAAAGAACGATCGCCGCCCGGGCAAAGGTTGACTTTAGCAACGAGAAATACGGGGAACTGGTTGCACGCCTACAATGGGATCCGATCTCGAGGTCAGAAAAGGATGGTTTTCTGAACTAGTGCCCTAATTCTGCTCTATGTTTTGATCTACTGAGATGATCGAAAGCGTGTGGATAGGCAATCAGGAGGATTTCGCGCGGTTGAATCTTTCCTGCTTTCGTTTGCGACGGGCTAATAAAGGCCGTGGACCCACGGTTCTGGAACGCCTGCGAACACGTGCGGCCTCCGCCTGTATGGCTTTGCGTTGGTACGGTTTAAAGCCCTCTAGCGCAAATGTTGGCTCTTCCCGGGCCGTCGAATCAGTTACAATGGCGCCCAGAAAGCTTTTGACGCCAGGAGTTAGCCATGGATAATCCGGTCGTGCCTGTTGAAGCCCTCAAGATCGAGCAATTGCTGCATCTGCACACGCTCACCAAGGAGGTTTCAAAATTCTGCCAGAAGCAGCTTCGCGGCTATCTCGACACCATGGCATTGATGTTCCGGCCGCGCCGCATCCTTGGCGATTTGATTGAAGGAAGCGAGAAGGAATCCGTCGGCGGCTCTGACCGTACCTTGGCCGAACTCAAGGAACTGTATCGCAGTGTGGCGCTTCGGCCGTTCGATCTCCGGCCCGAGCTCACCGTTCCCATCGAGTCCATCTCCACTCAAATGCACCTCTACGAATGGGAATACCTTCATGACACGAAAACCGATCGCGGATGGCGCACAATCAAAGTCACTTCACCGCTGACATGGGTCATTACTTACTCATCCACATACTCCCTCTCCATGGTCCGGCAGGTTCTCGCGGGACAGGAAAAGCGTGATGAGGAAGCCGTTCGCGCTTTCGTCCTGCGCGCGTGCCTGATTCACCTCCATTTCATGAAGTTTCCCGCCATCGCCGAGCTAATGGCGGGATTGCGTTACCGTGTGGAGGTCCGTCACTCGCCGGAAATGGGCGATCTACCCCTCGTGACAGTCTCGGCCCCGTTCGCTACCGTTCGCCCGCCGGACAACCTCGTGACGATGGCCAGCGCCCTCTCCGGCGGCGCCAGCTTCGCGGAAGTGCTGGACCTCGGGACTGTGCAAAACCTCGGAGACCCGCTTCGCGAGGAGGTCGCCACCATTTTGCGCAGCCACGGGCAGGAGCTGTAGGAAATCATGAAAAACAGGCACCGCGTTGTCTGGACAAAGGGAATGTTTCTCACCCCCCAGCATTTTCAGACGCAGGATCAATTTCTCGAAGATGCCATCCAATTCCGGTTTGCCTCCTCGCATTATGCCAACTGGGGTGTGACCGAACTGAACATCGACGCCGAAGCGCTGGCGAACGGATTGTTCCGTATTATCAGCTGCAGCGGGATTATGCCTGACGGTGAACTGTTCGATATTCCCGAGATCGATGAACCGCCACCGTCCCGCACGGTCGGCGATCATTTTGCGCCGCCTCGCGAATCGCTGGATGTTTTCCTGGCAATCCCCGAAAGCCGCCCGCGCGCAAAAAATGTCACGATCCCGGGGCTGGCTCAGCCCGAATCGCCGGGAGCTCTGCCGACCACTCGCTATCTTGCGGAAACCCGGATGTTCCCGGACGAAAATGCCGGCGCCGAGGAGAAACCCGTACAGATCGCGCGGAGGACCCTTCGTCTTCTTTTTGAGGACGAGTACCGCGATGGGTTCTCCGCCTTTCGATTTGCGCAGGTGATCCGCAATGCCGCAGGTATTCCAATCTTGAACCCACGCTTCGTTGCGCCTTGCCTCAATCTTGCATCAAGCAATTACCTGACAATGCTGCTGCGCCGTCAGATTGAGATTCTTGCCACGAAGAGCGCCACTCTTTCCACGCCGCGACGGCAACGCGGCAAAGTTCTCGCCGAATTCTCCCCATCGGAGACGGCAAACTTCTGGCTTCTGCACACAGTGAATTCCTATCTTCCGGAGTTGAAGCACTTCTGGAAGGTTCGGCACGGCCATCCGGAGCCTGCATACGTAGCGATGCTGCGGCTCGCCGGAGCGCTTTCAACATTTTCACTGGAAGCTCGCCCGGAGAATCTTCCCGACTACGACCACGATGATCTGGGCCAGTGCTTCACGCTTCTCGATGACAGGATTCGGGATCTGATGGAAACCGTCATTCCATCCAAGTTCGTACCCGTACCGCTGACGTTGCGGGACCGCTCTGTGTGGTCGGGCACGGTGACGGAAGATCAGCATTTTCGGAACTCACAATTCTATCTGGCTATCAGCGCGAAAATAGGCATCGATGATCTCATCCGGAAAGTGCCGCAGCTTATCAAAATATCCGCACAGGGCGACATTCAGCGCCTGACTCAGAATGCTCTACCCGGCCTGACACTCCGTCACACACCGGTGCCGCCTCCCGCCATTCCGATGAAATTGGACAATCAGTACTTCAGTCTGAATCAGGGAGGGCCGCTGTGGGATGCGATTATGCTTTCACGGCAGATCGCTGTGCACGCGCCTGGGGAAATTGTTGATCCCAAAATGGAGATTCTGATCGTGCTCGAGTAGTCGTAACGTCTCTTACCGATAGGAGGTGTGGGGTGGCGGATCTAACGTACAACGTTTTCACCGGCGAACTCATTGTGAGGTCCAGCAAAGGGAAATTGATCATAGCTTTCACGGAATCCGGGTTTTCAAACTTCTGGTGGGACGGAAAACAAGTAGAAAAAGGTAAACACGGCGTGGCTGGTCATGTTGAGGGCGGTCCAATTCCGGTGGGGCGGTGGCGTGTACACCCGCCGGGCGCTCGCCATCCGGATCCAGGCAGGTTGAGGCCTGATTGGATTCCTGTAGGCCCGGTCGCCGGCAGAACGTCCATTTATATACATTCTGAAAACCGAACTGAAGGCTGCATAAATATTCCGAAGAGCCGACAAGGAAACAAAGAAAGGTTCGAGGCGATCAAGCAAATCCTGAAGGAAGAAAACGGCGGCTGGATTACGGTGATCGGCGGAGGAATCGTCTAGTAGACAGGTTTCGTAATCGACCACCCCTCCTCTGCGAGGGTAACAACATACTTGCCGGACCAGACTGAAGAATTGAGCCGCGAATTACGCCAATGACGCGAATGGGCGCATATAACTTTCTTCAGTGCGCCCATTCGCGTCATTGGCGTAATTCGCGGCTCAATTCTTCAGTCTGGTCCGGCAACTATATTATTGCGCTCTGCGAGGAGGGGATTACCCTGGGTCACGAATTGGCTCCAGCCATATTTCCTCAGGAGTAGACGAATCGGCCATCCTCCCCGACGCTGACCTGAATCGCTTCCACCTGCTGCCCCTCGGCAATGCGCCCGAGCATCAGTACGGAAAGTTCCGGCAGCAGCGTGTTGGTGAGGATGTTATCGACGTTGCGGGCACCGCTTTCCACCTCGGTGCAGCGGTTCGCAATTTCGTCCACGAGTTCATCGCTGTAGGTGAGTTCAACGCGATGTGTCTCGTTCAGGCGCTTTTGGATTTTGGCGAGTTTCAAGTTGATAATCTTCTTGAGCGCCTCATCGCGGATCGGAAAGTAGGGAATGATAACGAGGCGGCCTAAGAACGCGGGTTTGAATACGCGGTTCAGCTCGGGCTTGAGCGCAGCCACCAGGTCCTCCCAATCCGGGATCTCGTTAGGATCCGCGCAATACTCCATGATCGAGTTCGTTCCGGCATTGGAAGTGAGAATGATGATCGTGTTCTTGAAGTCGATCTGGCGGCCCTCGCCGTCTTCCATCTGGCCTTTATCGAAAACCTGAAAGAACAGCTCCAGAACATCCGGATGCGCTTTTTCGACCTCGTCGAGAAGGACGACCGAGTACGGTCTGCGGCGGACGGCCTCGGTTAACACTCCTCCTTCGCCATAGCCGACGTAGCCGGGAGGCGAGCCCTTGAGCGTAGACACTGTATGTGCTTCCTGGAATTCGGACATATTGATGGTGATCAGGTTTCGCTCGCCGCCGTAAAAGAGATCGGACAGAGCCAGAGCGGTTTCCGTTTTGCCGACTCCGCTTGGCCCCACCAGCAGGAAAACGCCAACAGGTTTTCCGGGATCGTCGAGTCTCGCTTTAGCGGTCCGAATGCGCCGGCTGACGGCCTCCAGCGCGTGCGACTGCCCGATGACGCGGGCGCCCAGGTGCGACTCCAACGCAAGAACCGTCGCGATTTCATCTTTCAGCATCTTGCCGACGGGAATGCCGGTCCAGCCTGAGATGACTTCGCCAACGATCTGAGAATCCACCGCAACCCGGATCATCGGCTCCTCACCTTGCACGCCTTCCAGTTCGGCACCCAGAGTAGTCAATTCCTTGCGGAGGGCCTCCGCATCGAGCGTTGGCCGGCTGGCGGCTGCGGCTGTAGGGCCATCGCCGGTTGCGGCCGGCGCCGGCTGAGGTTCCTCCAGAGTGGAGCGGATTTCACGGATGCGGCCGACAAGATCGCGTTCTTTGTCCCAACGGACGCGGAGTTCAGCGAGCCGGGATTCGGTTTCCGACCGTTGTTGAGCGATGTTTGCGAGCCGTTCACTGTGGTCTGCGCCGAGCTTGCTCTCCCGCTCGAGGATTCGCGTCTGTACGGCCAGATCATCCAGTATTCGCGTCGCAAACTCGATACTCGGCGGCGTGGAATTATGGCCCAGCGCGAGACGGGCGCACGCGGTGTCCATCACGCTGATGGCCTTGTCCGGCAGCTGGCGGTCCGGCAGGTAACGGTGCGACAGGCGAACGGCGCTATCCAACCCGTCGTCAAGAATCCGAACCTTATGATGTTTTTCCAGGGCCGGCAAGGTGCCACGGAGCATTGTCAAACAGGCTTCCTCGCCAGGCTCCTCGACCTTCACCACCTGGAAGCGGCGGCTCAGCGCGGGATCTTTCTCGAAGTACTTTTTGTATTCCGACCACGTCGTCGCTGCGATGGTGCGCAGCTCACCGCGCGCCAGCGCGGGCTTGAGCAAATTGGCGGCATCGCCCTGTCCGGCCTGCCCGCCGGCGCCAATCATCGTGTGGGCTTCGTCGATGAACAGGATGATGGGAGTGGGAGATGCCTTGACTTCGTTGATCAGGCTCTTCAAGCGGTTTTCAAATTCGCCCTTCACACCCGCGCCTGCCTGCAGGAGAGCCAGGTCGAGAGTACGGACGGTGACGTTCTTGAGGATCGGTGGAACGTCGCCCTGGCTGATGCGAAGAGCGAAACCTTCGACGATCGCGGTCTTCCCGACGCCGGCTTCTCCAACCAGTATCGGATTGTTTTGACGCCGGCGCGTCAGTATGTCCACAACCTGGCGAATCTCGAAGTCGCGCCCAAGAACGGGATCGATCTTGCCGGCTTTCGCGTTCTCGGTCAGATTCAGCGTGAACTGATCCAGGTTCGGCGTCTTGCCACCCACCGGCCGGGCGCCGGATTCCGCGGCGGCGCCTTCCTGAGTTGTTACAGCCGGTTCGTCTTCTTTGGAGCCGCGAACGATCTGATGAAAATTCTTGCGCAGATCTTCCGCCGAGATCTTCTGGAATTCCTTGCTGATCTCACGAACGATCCGCGACAACCTGTCGTTACCTGCAAGAGCCAGCACAGTGAAGCCGGTTCGGATGCTCGGGACTCCGAACTCGATGGATGCGATGGTCCAGGCCTGGGTCATCGTTTCGAAAAAGTCCGGGCTCAACGTTGGAGTGCGGCCATTTCCCGTCTTGAAACGGTCCATGGCGCGAGTCAACTCTGTTGCCAAACGCCCCTTGTCGATTTCGGCATGTCTCGCAATCAGCGAGAAATCGCCGTCCGTCGTATCGAGCAGTTTGGACAGATAGTGCTCGATCTCCACGTTGTAGTGAGTACGGGCAAGGCAGAGGCCGGCGGCTGCTTCCGTGGCGTTTCGAGTGGTCGTGTTGAATTTTCCAATCAGGGATCGCAGATTTACATCCATGAATTAATCCTGGCCGGGCTTTACTTGCCTGACGTCGTCAATTGAAACTGGTCCCAGTTCTCGCCCTGTGGGAAACCGAACTTTCCAGCCAGAAAATTTCCGCTGCTCCCTGGTCTGTCAATCGGGATCGGCTGATCCCCGACAGATACCGTGATCGCATTTGCAACAACACCGACGGCTACATTGTAAAAATCGCCTTCGGATCCGCTGACGGAATGTGATACGGATTTACTTTGATCGCTTCCATTCTGGCGAACGGTATACTTGAGAGTCTTTTCATCAAGTTCGTACTCGATGTAGTTCTTGCTATCGACGTAGTTGACAACCCATTTTGCGCGCTTCTTGCCGACGACCGCGGGCCGGCGCAATTTGATTCTGAACGAGTATGTTCCGGCCTCCTGCGCACGCGACAGACGGAATGGGGTCTGCGGGGTTTCCCGGTCGATGATGTCCTTGTCGAACGTTCGGACGGTATTAGGTCCTGGGCCCGGAGGAGGTGGTGGCATACTAAACGTTTTGTTGAACGCCTTTCCTCTTCCCGCCTCGACATCAAATGAGCTATCGACAAAGTCCTGCTGACCGTCGGCTTTAACAGTGATCGTGTAACGCCCTGCCTTGACCCTTGGTGCGTCACCATTCCTCGCCGGCACGGGACCGGTTGTTCCACCATTGAGGGAATAGGTGATTCTACTAGTCGTCGGCAGGACGTTGAATTCAATCCAGCCAAAAGGCCGTAACGTCACGTCCGGTCCAGCAAGCGATTTTGATCCTCCGGCGGTGAAGTCAAGCTCGATGGGCTGACTGTCCTCGAAATCGCGCTTGCGGAGTTGGATCCTATGTTTCGCAAGAGATATTGAGTAGGAAAAATCACCGTTGGGAGTCAGTTTTACACCGGTTGGATTATTGTCTATAAAAACGTCCGCATCGGGTGTTCCACCTCTTATTTCAAACGTAGTGACGACCTGTTTGACGGCGACCAGAGTCAGAGAAGCCGGGACCACATCGCCTTTGATAACGGAAACAGTCGTTCTCGCCTTCTCATAGCCGGGGGCACTCGCCTCCACGACATACATCTTCGGCGACAGCCTGGCAAAAGACGCTTTGCCGTTGACAAGCCTTTGAATTCTCGGCGGAGCCCTCTTGTCGACCGGTTCGACTGAAACCGACCCGTCGACTTTTCCCGTTTCTGTTACCTCCAGATTTCCCACATTGGGCTGCGCTCCCACAAAAATGGTAAGGCGAGGATTGGCATCCGCCTGGACGCCCCCAGTGACGGGGTTCTTGGAATCATCAAATTCAACCAAATTCCGCCCCGGCAGCAGACTGACCGGCAACGCTTGGTCTCCGGCCTCACGATCGGCCGGTCCGTTCACGCCAACCTTCAACGACGCCAAACTTGAATAGAGCTGCCCATGGTCGTCGAGCGTGGCAACCGCTACAACAAGAGTCTGATGACTGTCTACCTTGCGGACCATCGGAAGCTGACCTGCGGCCATCTCGAATTCGACCGTGATGGTTCCGGCGATCGGGCTGGAAAGCTGGAGAACATGGGGGCCGTTTGCAAGACCGGTTTTTTCGAAACCCGTTCCATCCAGCATCAGTTGTTCGGTGTCGAGAGAACCCCGAGGGAATTCTGTTGAGACGCTGAATGCCGCCGGCAATTCGTCCAGTTGAACCCTTACCGGTGCTACCGTTGCTCCGCGTTCGATTCGACGCTCCTCCGGCTTCGATACGTACCCAGCCAATTTTGCATCGAACGTGTATGAACCTTCGCCCAACTTCAACGTTAGAGGCCCAGCGCCGCGATCGTCACTACCATTAACCAACAGGTGAGCACCAGGAACAGAGGCACTCACCTCAAGCGCCACTTCTAAGGGAGGAGGCGGTGGCGGAGGCGGCTTAACTCTGCCGATCCAGACCACCAGCAGGACTACAATTACACCAATCGGTACCGCGCCAAGGATGGCCAGTCGTTTCCTGGGCATCGCCACGAGAGCCTGGCCCGAAGTCTGCACGACATCTTTCAAGCGGCTGACTCCAACGCCCATCTTTTCCGAGAGACTTCGCAAATGAACCCGAAGGGCACTCTCCCGAATTTCCTCGGGCGGCAATGGGGGTTCTACGGGCGCTTCGACAGGCGGTGGCTCAATTTTCGCTTTGGCTACTTTGACACGGGCTTTCGAGGGAACGGTTTTGGCCGACCACTCGTCCTCCAGAGACCTGAAAACCGATTCAACCTCACGATCGCCGCTGTATTTCCCGGCAATCACTCTCGATTGTTCCAGGATCGAGTTCGATGCCGCCGCGTCGTCTGCTTCCCTCAGTCGTTCATGAAGCTGGCGCATCTCGAGCAGATCTTTTTCTTTCTCTTCAGGACGCCCGGCGGGGGCGACGAGTTTCAAGAGCGCTTCCTGGCGCGCGAGGAGACGTTGCTCGTCCGGGTAAGGTGCCAAGCCTTTTTGGATTACGCTCAAGGCAGCGCGGTTATCTCCGGCCGCCTGAGCTTCGCGCGATCCGGAAAGAATGAGGTCCACGGCCCTGTCTCTCTGCCGATCCAGAACCATTCGCTGAAGGTTGCCGGCAGACGCGCTACCGGGATCGAGTTCGATCGCCTGGCTGACAAGCTTCTCTGAAAGCTTCAGGTCTTTGTCCAGTTCGGAAGAAGCGCGTTTTAGCAGCGTCTCGACAAGAACAGCTTGAATCAAGCCATTGTGTTCATCCAGCCGGTGCGCTTGCCACAGGCTGTCCAGGCCGCCCTTGAGGTCACCTTGCGCGCAGGACGCTTGAGCACTTTCGAAAACCTTAATGGCTTCCTGACATCGGTCCTGCCCATCACGTGCCAGTCTCTCTTGGGCCAGCAGTTCTGCATCGTTTGGGAGATCGGTAAGTGCCGACTTCACCAGATTCAAAGCGTGTGAAAAGTCTCCCGTGCTGATCGCTCTATCGATTTGATTTACCCAGCGAGACTTGGCATCCGCCTTGGACTGTTGATCCCGGCGACGCGTAATCCTGTCGGCTTCCAGATCCAGGCCCGGATATTGTGGATAGATGGCGCGAAGCGTCTCGAGCTGACCCAGGGCTTCCGCATATTGTCCGCGTTCTTCCAGATTGCGGACCCGTTCCGTAATCGAAGCCACGAGATCGCGGCGGCGGGTGACTCGATCAAGCTTATCCCGGAAATGCGCTTCCTCGGAGTAATGAGCCAGAGCCTCGGTCAAAATGGCGACTTTGCGATCGAGGTCGGGTTCGGCCTCGACCTCACGGTCGATCTTGACGATATATGCCGATACATGCTGCCGCTGCCCTTCGCCAATGTCGAATTTCAGGGCATGAAACAGAGTTTGCTCCGGATACTGGCCAAGGACTTGTTCGCATAGCGACGAGGCGCCGCCAAAATCATTTTCGCCTAGAAGCTTCCGAGCCTCTTCATACGCATTCTTGATACGGTCACGTTCGTTGCGGACCTGGTTATACAGGTTCTGGTACGAAACTGCGGACTCGGATGACGCACTGTCCGGAGCGCGCCGATCCAATTCGAGCACTCGCTCGAGCTTACTCAATGCGGCGCTGACTTCTCCGCGATGCCACGCTTCCAAAGCAGACTTGTATAGTTCTTCCTTTTCCTGGTGTTCCCGTAAGTATTCGTTCTCGCGGCGGTCCACATCCGAAATCATTTGGATCGCCATCGTGTTGGTCGGCTTCAATCGGAGCACATTTTGCAAAGCCTGGCGGGCGTGGTTATACGCGTAATTGCGGATGTGGTCCTGGGCCAGGCGGAACCAGTTTTCGATTTGATAATTTCTGTGCTTGATGTCTATTTCGCTTTTGAGCGCAAGCGCTTCCGCATTAGACGGGTCGAGACGTAACACTTCGTCGAGCTTCTGCAAAGCCAGCTGGTACTCGTTTTCGGCGAAACGGTGTTGCGCGCTTTCCAGGGCTTGTTTCACAGCCTTGGCGCGAATGGCCTGATCGATCTGGCGTCGGAGGGACCGAATTGTGGGATGGATGTGACCTTCCGCTTCGACCTCATCAAGGATCTCCGCCGCGAAATCATACTGCGACGCTTCGAGCGCTTTCTGAGCCCGGGCAATGCGTGGTTCAATGCGGCTGGGATCGAACCTCTCGATCGGCTGGCCGTGCAACGCCCGCTGAAGCTCCTCGGCAAACTGGCGCGCCGTTGAAGTTCGATGCCACGGCTGCTTCGCCATAGCCGCGTGAACAACCTGACTCAGGGCCAGGCTCACGGCAGGGTTCAGTTCGGAAACCGTGGGAGGCGTCGAGTGTAAGATCGCCTCACGGATCTCATTCTCGGTGTTCCCGGTGAAGGGCCGGCGGCGCGTTAACGCTTCGTAGCAGACGGCAGCAAGCGAAAAAACGTCGGACACCGCGGTGGGCGGGTTCAATTCCAGCTGTTCAGGGGACATGTACGGAAGCGTTCCCTTGAATCCGGTCCGCGAGTGCTGATCCGTCAGGTGAACGACACCGAAGTCGATCAGCTTTACGGAGTCATCACTCAGTACAAAGATATTGCTGGGCTTTACATCGCGGTGAACGAGGTCCTGGTCATGAGCGGCCTGCAGTCCTCTGGCAGTCTGAGTAATGATGTCCACGACCCTGTCAGGCGTCAGTCGTGCCGCATGGCTCCGGATCAGCTTGTCGAGCGTGACGCCGGCCAGCAGTGGCATCACAAAGAACGGCTTCTCCTGTCCTTTCTCATCCCTGATGCCATAGTCGTAGACATTGACGACGTTCGGATGGCTCAGCTTTCTGAGAACGGCGCACTCCCGCCGAAACAAGTCGATTTGTCTGGGGTCCAGCAGTTCCTTGATCGTCTTGAGCGCAACGTCGCTCTGCATCTCACGATCAACGGCACGGTAGACAATTCCCATGCCCCCTTCGCCGATAATCTCTTTGATTTGGTAACGCTCGTACGTGGATGACATAGCTATAGCTCGCGCCACACCGTTAGTTCAGGGCATCCTGCAAGCACTCAAGTCGCGCCGTTCGACGAACCTCGACCCCGGGTCAACCGGCGCTACCGCGGTGTGCCTCAAACTTCAATTGACAGCCCGTCCTGTAAAAATTGCCGAGACAGTCTACCACCCAGTCCGGTTCGCGCGAAGCAGTTCTTTGTGGCTCAATACCCGCGCCTGACGTCTCAACAACAGTGAGATGGATACCGGCTTTCTTATCGACTTCAGCTAATTCCCTTCCTTGTGCTGGCAGTCCGCAAGCCGTGTGCCAACCTCCGTCCTCCCGACAGCCTCTTCGAGAAAGACCGGCCGAAAAATGTGCGGGCGAAAACCTATCCGTGAATTCATGTATCATGCCGGAAATCAGGTATTTAGGAATCGAGGCGATTGAATTACGCGGATTTGAATGAGCGTCTCTCGATCCGAGCAACCGGCGCCCCGCGGAAAGGTCGATCAAGTCAGCCTATCTGTTTGGTTAGTCGGTACACCGATTGGTTTGAGTCCGGTGTGAAACGAGTCGCCAGCTTAATCGGTATAAGATGAGGCGTGCATCTTCCTGTGAAACCGCCGATCCTCCCGATGCTGGCCAAACGGGTTGACGAATTACCGGTAGGCGGAACATGGATCTTCGAACCGAAGTGGGATGGGTTCCGCGCAGTGGTTTTCCGGGAAGGGGACGAGATCCTGATTCAAAGCCGCGACGAAAAATCGCTGAATCGGTACTTTCCTGAGTTGATCGAGCCGCTCCGGTCGCAGTTGCCGGCCCGGTGCGTACTGGACGGCGAAATCGTCGTCGCTAAAAATAATGGACTCGATTTCGAGGCGCTACAGCTCCGCATTCATCCGGCGGCCTCCCGGGTAAAGCTACTCTCCCAGGAAATTCCGGCATCGATCGTGTTCTTCGACCTGCTTTGCGAGGGCGACCGCGATCTGCGGGCCGTGCGGTTCCAGGAGCGACGCCGGGAGTTGAAATCAATGCTTTCATCCGCGGCGCCGCCGATATATCTCACGCCTGCAACCGGCGATTCGAGCGTCGCGGCAGATTGGTTTCGGCGCTTCGAGGGCGCGGGTCTCGACGGCGTCATGGCCAAGCCGATTTCAGGAATCTACGAATCGAATAAGCGGGTGATGCTCAAGGTCAAGCACGAGCGCGATTGCGATTGCGTCGTGGCGGGTTTTCGATGGCATAAGAAAGGTAACCAAACGGCTGTCGGCTCGCTCCTGCTTGGGCTCTTTGATCGCTCCAGCGCGTTACAGCATGTCGGAGTCTGCGCAAGCTTCACAGAAAAGAAGCGCCTGGAGCTTGCAGAATATCTCGCCCGCTTTCGTAAGGACGCGCTTGCCGCTCACCCGTGGAAACATTGGGCCGATTATGGAACCTCAAACGGTGAAGGCGGGCATCGCGTGCCTGGCGCCCAGAGCCGCTGGAGCCAGGGTAAGGACCTTTCCTGGGAGCCGCTGCGTCCCGAGCTGGTAGTTGAAGTCGCTTACGAGCACATGCAGGGAAACCGGTTCCGTCACACGGCGCAGTTTCGAAGATGGCGCACGGACAAGAAACCGAGCGACTGCACCTACGACCAGCTCGAAGTCGTTCCGCCGCACGAGCTGTCATCGATCTTTGGAGGGAAAGGTTAGCCGCGGATTTCACGGATTACGCGGATGGCGCGCAATTAAAAAACCGTTGATGCGCGTCATCCGCGTAATCCGTGAAATCCGCGGCTAACCTCTCCTGCTACGCCATTCACGCGTTGGATCGTCATCGGGATCGGGAGTTTCCTGCGGCGGGCGTATTGCTTCGGGAACATGGCGCAGGTTAACTCGGATGCGGGTCCAGGTGGATGACCTGCCTCGCATGGAATCGACCAGTACGTCGTCCACAGCGAGAAGACCGGCTGCTTCGGGATGTCTGCTCTTCCACCGTTCCAGACCTGCCAGCGCGGCGTCTTTGCTGGGAGAGTTTGCGACCACGAGGAGCGGCATTTTCGTCCGCGGCTTCTTTGCGGCGGCCTTCTTCGCAGCGGACCTGGCGCGCGAAGGCGCGACGCGCGGCGCTTCGCCCTCCATCTTGCGAAAGTGTGGCGGCCAGGGCGCGTCACCGAGACCCGAAGCCTCGTCTTCTGCTGCGAGCTCAAGCAGCCGTTCGAGCGAACCTGCCGCGGCATCCATGCCTGCATGCAGATCGCCGAGCTCCGCGAAACGCTTCGGAACCGTGAGTACGGTAAAATCGGCTGGATCGCAGTCGGGAACCTCATGCCAGTGAAGCGGCGTGGACACACGAGCATCAGGGAGCGGGCGCACGGAATATGCAGAGCACGTCGTTCGATCCTTCGCGTTCTGGTTGTAGTCGAGGAACACGCCGTGACGCTCCTCCTTCCACCACTTCGAACTGGCCAGCGCGGGTATCCGCCGCTCGACGGCACGCGACAAGGCGAGCGCCGCGCGGCGAACTTCGACGAAGTTCCACCGCGGCTGGATTCTTACATTCACATGCATCCCGCGTGAACCGCTGGTTTTTGGCCAGCCGCGAAGCCCCATCTCCTCCAGGAACGCCTTCACCTCGAGAGAGACAAGGCGCGCGTCCGCCCAGCTGACGCCAGGGCCAGGATCGAGATCGATACGCAATTCATCCGGATGCTCGAGATTGCCGGAACGAACGGGATGCGGGTGGAGCTCGATGCAACCCAGGTTGACGATCCAGGCGAGACCGGCCGCGTCGTCGACGACCACCTCTTCCGCAGTGCGGCCGGAAGGAAACGACAGCGTCACCGTTCGCAGCCACGCCGGCCGCCTGGCGGGCGCGCGCTTCTGATAAAACGCGTCCCCTTCAGCACCATCGACGAAGCGCTTGAGAACGACCGGACGATCCCGAATTCCGCCAAGCGCACCCGGCGCGACCGACAGGTAATAGCGAACGAGATCGATTTTCGAGAGCCTGGTCTGCTTCGAGAAGTACAGCTTGTCCGGGTGAGTCACGCGAACTTCCCGTCCCTCGACCGAAAGCACCTCCGCGGGTTCTTCCTTGCTCACGAAAACAGGCTACACTATTTTGAACTCGCCCCCTTAGCCTTGGCTTCCGCGAGCCTCTTCTCCGTGTCGTCCAGCCGCTGTTGTAGAAACACAGGGATCTCACCCGGATTGACGTACGGGTTGGGATCGCCGGGCTTGCGCGCCTTCAGACGATCATACTTGTCGAAAAAGCTGACGGACCAGGGATGGCTGTGGAGCCACACATCCGCCCTGGCCAATGTCTGAAGACGTTTCGTCGTGGCGAGGAATGCCTCGATCATCGGGACCTCGTTGCTCTGAAGCGTCGGCCCCGCCCACATGAAAACTTTGTACTCCTTGCCGCTTTCGTAGACGGGAAATGCCAGCGACGTAACCCCGGGCGTGTGGCCTGGCGTGACGTACAGATTAATCGTGGTGTCTCCGAGCTTCAGAGTGTCGCCGTCCTTGACTACCAGATCGCGCGGAATCAGCTTCTGCGCGACTTCCGCATCGCCTGCTCTTTTGATCGTGTTCTCCATCAGGGTCCAGTCCGCATCAGCCATCATGACGCGCGCGCCCGTAAGCGCCTTCATAGTCTTGAGGCCGCCGTAATGATCATCATGGCCGTGCGTAATAACGATGTACTTCACATCCTTCGGATCCAATCCAAGCTGCTGCATTGCCTTTGCCGTGTAATCCGAGTATTGCCCGAACAGCGTGTCGACGAGGATCAGGCCGCCATTGGTCCGGATGACGTACGAGCAGACGAAATCGAGTCCGACATAATAAAGGTTGTCGAAGATCTTGAAGGGTGGAACCGTTTTGGCAGTTTGCTCGCTCAGGCCGGCCGGGCGTTCCGATGCCTGACCTCTGGCGGTGGGAACCATCACTATCAATAGAAGACACATCGCAAGCAGCATGACTCCAGCTTTTCTCGTCATAGGTCCTCCATTTTTGTGGAGCTGAATAATACGCCATTTCCACCGCGACGCGATATAACTGTACGCTCAAACACAAAGGCACGAAGGCACAAAGAAAGGCCGCAAATAAGAGTTCTTGATGCGGCCTTTCTTTGTGCCTTCGTGCCTTTGTGTTTTACGACCCGTCTGTCCCCGAATTAGCGCCCCATTTCACATTTGACACCGCGCCTCTTCAGTGATTTCATAGCGCCACTATCCGGTGGGGGAAAGCACGAAAAAACTTCTCGAAGCAGCAGTAGTGTTGCTCCGCGCGTTCATTTCCACGCCGGCTTTTGGTCTATCGAGTTTCACCATCAAGTTCTAAAAAACGCAGGAGCGGTACGACTGAACGCAGGAGCGGACGCAAGAGCGGTACGTGACAGCGGTACGAGCGTAACTACAACTAAATGGGGGTGAAGGATGAGAAAAACTCTTTTGATTATTTGTGTGCTTTTGGTCGGAACACAGGCAGCCTACTCCTTTTCTCGAGGAGCGCCGACGGATCGTAATGGACTCAACGGCCTGTACTGTATTGCATGTCATCGCACAAACGAACTGAACTCTCCGGGAGGCAGCGTTGCCGTGAGTGGCATGCCGACGGCGTGGATGCCAGGAAACGTTTACAAGCTGCGGGTCATGATTGTTCGCGAAGGATCAAGCCGTTGGGGCTTCGAGATGTCGGCCGTGGATGCGAGTGGGCAGCAAGCGGGTGAATTCATCGCCGGAAGCGACGAACGCAGCCAGGTAGTGACAGCCGACGATGTCAACGGCAGGCGAATTCAGTTCATCACGCACACGAGCCTCGGCACGGGACCTGACCGCGTGAATTTTTTTGACTTCAGCTACCGTGCGCCATCCAACGCGGGCCTTGGGGATATTCGTTTCAATCTCGCCGGAAACGCTGCGAATGGTAACCTCGCGAATACCGGCGATTTCATTTACGCGATTCGGACCGTCATACCGGTTGCCGTCACCAGCAGCCGCAGCTTCAACTTTTCGGCCAGTGGAGGGGTGTCCATCAGAACCGATGGCCGCGGCTCTCCGGCCGTTGCGGGACACGCGCGGCTCCAGGGCGGTGCGGGTGCTCCGCTGGCAGCACTTGCGCTGTTGGCGTACCGCCCAGGCGGCATTCTTGTCAGCGAAGCTGCCGTTTCAGCAGCGCCCACTCTTCAATCGGGCCGGTTCTATGTGGAAATTGGCGGTAACGTTAATACCGGCCTGGCGATAGCAAATCCGGGCTCGCAGGCGGCGACCGTCAATTATTTCCTGAGCGGCTCGTCCGGCACTGCAATTCACAGCGGCTCCGTAGTCGTTCCTGCCAACGGCCAGATCGCGGCCTTCGTGGATCAGCCAACGTTCTATACGCGGGGGCCGTTCAGCGCGCCTATTACGGATGCCCGCAGCATGACGTTCACTTCCTCGGGCCCTGTAGCCGCGTTTGCGATTCGCGGACGCACGAACGAACGGTCGGAGTTCCTGGTCAGCCCGCTCCCGATTTCGGATATATCTGTCTCAACAACAGAGATTGCATATATACCGGATTTCGCCGACGGGGGCGGGTGGTCCACGCAGGTCGCTCTGACCAACACATCGGACGACGCCATGACAGGCTCGGTGCAATTCTTCAGTCCGAGCGGTCTCGCGTTAACGCTTACAGTAGACGGCCAGACCGCAACGCGTTTCGACTATTCGATTCCAGCGCGAACATCGCGGACACTTCAGACATCGGGTTCCGCAACGGCAACAACACTGGGTTCCATCCGTGTTTCGCCGGGATCCGGAAGCCGGACTCCCGCCGCGTTTGCAGTGTTGACGTCACGCCGCAATAACGTTGCGGTTTCCGAAATCTCCATTCCCGCAGTGAAACCAGGATCCGCATTCCGCATGTATGTGGAAAATTCCGGCAGTTTTTCCACCCAGGCAGCCGGCTCTCTACAAACTGCATTTGCCGCCGTGAATCCTTCCTCGTCGGCAATAACGTTGAATCTGGAGCTGACAGGCCTGGACGGCACAGCCGGTTTTGCAGGATCACTCTCCGTACCAGCCCAGGGTCAGATTGTGACGCTTCTAACCCAGGTCAATGGCTTCTCCTCGTTGCCGAATTCCTTCGAGGGAGTTCTCAGAATCTCCACAACGGCAACGCCTGGAGTATCGATTGTCGGCATCCGAGGCCGCTACAACGAACGCGCGCCGGTCTCGGATTTCATTGTGTCGAGCGTGCCTGCAATCAATGAGGCTGCCGCCGCGTCGTCCGCCGATTTCGTAATTCCACACATTGCCGATTCAGGAGGTTACACGACACAGTTCGTTCTGCTCGGCGGTTCAACGGCTGCCTCAAACGGAACGCTCCGGCTCTTCAACCAGTCGGGCGGTTCCCTGACTCTCACCTTGCGATAGGATTGAGGCATAAGAAAATAGCCGCGAGTGACGCCAATTACGCCAACGAGCGTTCGCGTAATTGGCGTAATTCGCGGCTATTTTTCTTCCGTCCTGAAATAGAATGCACCCGGAGGTTCGAGTGCACAATCGGTTGATCGTTGGCTTCCTGGCGCTGCTGGCGCTGCTGGCGCTGCTGGCGTTCCTGGCGGTGCCGGCAACCGCGCAGAATGCGGCGCCCGGCGCTGCGGCGCGGCCGCCGGCGGGGCCGGCGCCACGTTGGCCGGATGGCAAGCTGAATCTGGGGGCGCCTCCGGGCGACAAAGGCCTTTGGCAAGGGGACGGGCGGCTGGCGATCAATCCAAACAGTTATGAGCCGCGCACAACGCTGAACGCGCCTATTCACATCAATGACATTCCCTTGCAGCCCTGGGCAAGAGCGCTTGTCGACTACCGGCATGCAAACGTCTTACGCCACGAGCCGCATCCGCGTTGCAAGCCTTCGGGTGGGCCGCGCCAATTGATCACACCCTACGGGATCGAAATCGTCGACATGCCGGAACTTCAGCGCGTTTACATCTTTGATATCGGTGGGCCGCATTCGTTCCGGATCATCTATATGGATAGCCGGGATCACCCCAGGGATCTGATTCCCACTTATTACGGTCACTCCATTGGTCACTGGGAACAGGACGCCCTGGTTGTGGACACGGTCGGCTTCAATGAAAAGTTCTGGATGAACCGGGACGGGCTGCCGCACACCGACCAGCTCCATCTGATCGAACGCTTGTCGCGTCCTGATTTCCGGACGTTAAAGTATGAGGTGACAATCGACGATCCGGGCGCCTACACAGCGCGCTGGACGAGCGGATTCAATATGAGGTGGACGGATGGGCTCGAGCTGTTCGAATACATCTGTCAGGACAACAACCAATTCCCCGGGGCCATTGTCGACGATCAAGGCCACGACGTCCGTACCAGCGCGATCGTGCCGTAGGCCGTGGCCATGACGCTCCAGGCACAACGCTCACCCGACCAGGCGGGCACTGAATCAGGCCGTCCGCAGTCCAGCTACTGGATCTTCAGTCCTCTGCAGGACATGTCGTTCGTCCTGTTGACGCCGCTTCCGATCCTTTTGGCCTTTGCGGTCGCGCGGCGCGGTGGCTGGATGGACGGGCTCCTGACATTCGGGCTCGCGCTGGCGATGGCCCACTACCTGCCCGGAATCCTGCGGGCTTACGGCGACCGCGCGCTCTTCCGCCGATTCCAGGTCCGCCTGATCATTGCCCCGTTGATTCTCTTCACGATTACGACCTGGTTCGCCTACCTCGCTTTGCACAGTGTGATCCTGCTGGCGCTGTTGTGGGGGCAGTGGCATTGGATGATGCAGGTCTACGGATTTGCTCGCATCTACGACGCCAAGGTCAAGCCGTCTGCCAGGACTCCCGCGTGGCTGGACCAGATGATCTGCCTGTTGTGGTTTGGCATGTGCGTGTTCGTCCTGAACAATGACCTGCCATCGTATGTCACGAGCTTCTATCAGAGCGGCGGCCCCTCCCTGCCCAGTGGCGCATTCGCCTGGTTCGCACGTGGATGGCTCGCGCTGACTATTGTAGCGACCTTGTTTTATCTGGTTCACACGTGGCGGGCGATTCGCGACGGACGACCGCCGAATCCGCTGAAGTTCGTATTCATCGCCGCGACTTGCATTTATCTGAAGTACACCGTATCCGTAGTCGAGCGGCCGCTGATGGGGCTCGTGATGTTCGAATCGTGGCACGACATTCAGTACCTGGCAATCGTCTGGTTGTTCAACTTGAACCGCGCGCGAAAGAGTCCCGAGTCCGGGCCCTTCATTCGATTCTTGTTTCGTCCTCGCGCAGTCCTCGTTTTGGCGTATGTGGGAATGTGCCTGGCTTTCGGATCGTTCACTCATGCCTGGAGCCTGTTTAAGAACGACTCCGTGATCCGCATCGTGATCTCCATTGTCACGGCGACAGGCCTGCTGCACTACTACCTGGACGGCTTCATCTGGAAAATCCGCGAGAAGGACACGCGCCAGGCTCTGGGGGTCCGTTCAGAAGGAGATGCAGGTGAACCGGCTCGCGCTTTGCCGGCCCTGATTCCTGCCTGGACGCGCCATGCCGCACTGTGGCTGTTGTTCCTGATTCCCGCAGCTCTTTTCTTCGTGACGGAATCGGACTCGAAGGGCAACGCCGGAAAACCCCTCGAGATCTATGAAAATGTCGTCGAGGCGTTTCCCGAGTCTTCCCATGCCCATTATCAAATCGCCAGAGAGCTGCAAGAGGCCGGCCGCCTGCGGGAGGCGAGGGTCCACTTCGAGCGAACGCTGGAACTTGCGCCGGACCTGCTTCCGGCCCACATCTTTTTTGGCGTGCTCCTGGGCGATCAAGGGGACCTCGCTGCAGCCAGAATCCATTTTGAGCGCGCTCTGACGCTCGACCCCGGGAACGCTGAAGTCCACAACAACCTCGGCATTATCCTGGACGAACAGGGGGACCTGCAGAGTTCGAAGGCTCACCTGGAACGGGCCGCGAGCATCGATCCTCAATATGCGCTCGCCCAGAACAATCTTGGAATCGTACTCGCCAAACTCGGCGATCTGGCCCAGGCCCGGGTCCATCACGAACACGCCGCGCGCATCGATCCCGGCTTTGCCGATGCTCATTATCAGCTCGGCGTGATCATGACCAAACAAGGTGATCTGTCCGGAGCAGTGGAGCACTTGGAGCGGGCGCTTCGCATCGACCCCGATCTTCACCTCGCCCACAACGGCCTGGGCGAAGTCCTGGTGAGCCAGGGCAAGCTGCCGGAGGCCAAAGCCCACTTCGAGCTGGCACTGCGGCTCAAGCCGAATTTCGCCACCGCGAAACAAAACCTGGAAATGACGGAAGCGGCCATAAAGACGGGGACTGGCCGCCAATGACGCGAATTACGCGAAGGGGCGCATAAGAAATCGTTGATGCGCCCCTTTCGCGTAATTCGCGTCATTGGCGGCCAGCCCCTTTTTTATCTGGAAGTTTATCCACATCAACGCGTATAACATTCGCAAATTTCGGAAGAACCGAAATAGGGCAATGGTGCATAGGTGGATCGGTTGGAGCGGGGCCGATCTAATAAGAGGAAACAAATCATGAAGAGACTCTTGGCTACGGCAGTATTTCTCTGTCTGATTCCAATCAACAACACATGGGCTCAAAGCGGGAACGCATCCGTGGGTGGATTCGTTCAGGATCCCAGCCAGGCATTCATTCCTGGCGTCACGATTACCGCCACGAATACTCAGACCGGCGTTGTCACAACAGCGATCAGCAACGAGTCCGGGACTTACAACATTCTCAGTCTCCTGCCGGGAACCTACAGACTGACGGCGGAGTTGCCGGGATTCAAAACGCAGGTCTTCAATGACGTGCAACTGGGCCAGGGCGCGACGGCACGATACAACTTCACGTTGCAGGTCGGCGCGCTCACGGATTCGGTTGAAGTCACAGCGCAGTCCACGGCGCTGATTGCCGAATCGTCGCCGACCATCGGCCAGGTATTGGCTGAAAAGCAGGTCCGCGATCTTCCACTGGTCAGCAACAATGTACTCGATCTGATGCAGACCATGGCCGGCGTCCGGGGCGCCACTCTTGGTGAATCCACGACTTTTGCGGGCATCAGCACCGGCATGGTCAACACGGTTCGAGACGGCCTCAGCGTCCAGGATGGACGGTACGCGAACGGTGTCGGCGCGACCACGCAGGTTCATCCCGACATGGTCGGAGAATTCCGCGTCATTCTTACTCCAGTCGATGCCGAAATGGGGCGCGGTAACGGCCAGGTTCAAATCCTGACGCGCTCGGGAACGAATCAGTTTCACGGAACCGGCGCATGGGCCATCCGAAACTCCAAACTCGACGCCAACACGTGGAGCAACAACAAGCAGATCGTCAATGGCGTTTGGAGTCCTGCGCAACCGATATGGATCAATCGGAACCAGTTCACGGGGAGCATGGGCGGCCCGGTCGTGAAGAACAGGACTTTCTTCTTCGCGTTATGGGACCAGCAGATCGAGCGGCAGCGCCAGACGATAAGACCCATTGTGCTGACGGACTGTGCACGGAACGGCATCTTCCGGTACTGGGAGGGTTGGGGAAACGGCAACACGCTTCAGCCCACGACCACGACGGGCGTTCCCACGATCGCATCGGTGGATTCGTTCGGTAACCCCGTGCGGCCGGCGATAAATTCGAATGGTACTCCGTATACCGGCCAGCTTCGATACCGCAGCGTGTTTGGCCCTCTCGCCAACACACCGTCCAGGCCCGATTGTTCCGACGCTATTGTCCAGGGAAGTGCGTGGGACGCAAATCGCACCGCAATGGATCCGGCCGGCATCACGCAGAAATATCTGGGCCTGATGCCGCATGCGAACATTTTTGATGGCGGAGATGGCCTCAACACAGCGGTATCTCAGTGGGTACGCAGCGGACCCAATGCCGCGAACTTCGGTCTGGCCACCGGAACGAGCACCGATACGAACCGCCGGCAAATCAACACCAAGGTCGATCACAACTTCAATGCCAGGCACAAGGTCGCTCTCAATTACAGCTATGAATGGATCGACGGCGATTATCTCCAAAACGTCGTCAACGCATGGCCAGGCAGTTACACGTCGCAAGTCATCCGCCGTCCGAAAGTCCTTACACTCAACTTCACATCCACGTTGACATCCTCGCTGCTGAACGAGGCTCGTTTTGGATTCCGGGAAAACCGCCACGTGATCTGGGCGCCGTGGGAAGTCACGGACGCTGAAAAGCGAAAGGTTCCGGAATCATTCCTTCTTCAGGGAGGCCAGGGGATTCCGTTTGTCTACCGTCCGGCGGACGTGCAAGGCAGCACCGCACAGACGGCTATGAGCACCAACAACTTCAGTTGCCTCAGCAATTGCGCTCAACAAGGCAACAAGACGCCACTGTACAACTATGGCGACACGATCAGTTGGTCGAAGGGCAAACACGGGTTCAGAGGTGGCGGAGACATCCGGTTCACGTACACACGCGGATCCGAAACAGGAACGCCGACGATTCCCAGGGCCCTGGGCGGCGCGCAGGCGTCTCTCCCCACGACCGCGTTTTCGAATGCCACGAACTTTCCCGGTTTGGTTTCCGCCAATCAGACGATGGCGAACAGCCTGTTGTATTTCCTTGGCGGTTCTGTTGCCAGCGCCAGCCAGATTTACTTCATTCAGTCGCCCGACCATCAGAACAAGTGGATGAGTTACCTCGACAGGAAAAGGAAAATCAACGAGCCCCATCAAAATGAATTTTCCCTGTTCTTCAAAGACGACTGGAAACTGCATCCGTCGTTCACGCTCAATGCGGGCCTGCGCTACGAGTTTTATGGCGTGCCCTACGAAGGCCAGGGCTTGTCGGTCGTCCCCATAAACGGTGGCGGATTGGCGTTGTTTGGAGTCTCCGGACGAAGCTTCGATCGCTGGATGCGGCCTGATAACGGTGTGGATCCGAGCCTGATCACTCAACTCGAATTTGTCGGCCCGAAAACCTCACAACCCGACAAATCCATCTACCCGAACGACCGGAACAATTTCGGTCCCGCAGTGGGCTTCGCCTGGTCGCTTCCCTGGTTCGGAAAGGACAAGACCAACGTGCGCGGCGGATATCAAATCAGTTATGCGGGAGGCGGGCACGCCGGACAACTCAGCAACTTCATATTTGTAAGCGCGGGCTATACGAATACCGCGCAGACGCAAGGACCGCTGGACGGCAGCTATTTGGACACCCGGAACCTGGCGAGAGAGATCCCGATAACCCCGGGTTCGTTGCCGATGCAGCCCATTCCGATCCAAAAGCAGAACCAGAACAGCGCGGCCTTTGACCCGAACTACGTGACACCTTACATTCAGAACTTCACCCTGTCGGTAACCCGAGAGGTTACAAAGAACCTGTCGCTGGACGTCCGATACATCGGCACGAGAGGCGTAAAGCTGTCCGGTTTCTATGATCTCAATTCCCCGGACGTCTTCTACAATCCAGCTCTGTTCGACGCGCTCGAGAGAACACGCCGCGGTGAGGACGTTCTGCTGCTCGACCAGATGTTTATGGGCTTGAGTCTCGTTGCGGGCACTCCTGCGGTGAACGGCACAACGCAGAGAGGGTCCCAGCAGCTTCGATTGAACACGACGTTCAGGGATGCCCTCGCTAACGGCGACTATGTAACTCTTGCGAACTCCATCAACACTTTCAACGGATTTGGAACCGGAGCTTCGGGAGTTGTGACAGGAGCCGCCGGCGAGCGCGGCACCGTGATGCGCAGAGCCAACAAGGGCATCAATGTACCGGGCGGAGTTACGGTAGCGGGAGCCCCCTCCGTGCCCGCCGGTCTGTTCCCGGAAAACTGGATTGCGGCCAATCCGCAGTTCAACCAGGCGAACTACTACACGAACTCCGGCAAATCCAACTACCACTCGCTGCAGGTGCAGGGAACATTGCGGCCGCTGCAGGGCGTTAGTTTTCAGGGTACCTACGTCTGGTCCAGGTCTTTGGAAACTCCTCTGAACGGATCAAACATCGCGAACGGATTGCAGACGGCGCCCGTCTTTACCAATCCCACGGACAGGAACAAGGACTACGCGCTCAGCCCCAACCATGTCACTCATGACTTCCGCTCCTACGGCACCATCGAGTTACCCGTCGGGCCGGGCAAGCTGCTCTTCCGCAACAGCTCGGGCTGGCTGGCCCGCGTGGTCGAGGGCTGGCAGACAAGCTTCATCGTCAATTTGAGTACCGGACAGCCGGTGAGTGTCGCTTCGACTTACCAGAATCCAACGCAGACGACCCTGACTCCCACGGGTCTCTACGGCGGCTCCGTGCCGGATGTCGTGGGACCGTTTTCGTCGAAAGGCTTCGGGAAGGTGACGTGGAATGGCGATTACGGAAACTTCTTCGGAGATAAGTTCGGAAAGGTCGCCGATCCTCAATGCAGTGCTCTCGCGACCGAGCTGAAACCTTACTGCGTTCTGCAAGCTGTCACAGATGCCAAGACAGGCCAGATTGTCCTCCAGAATCCAAAACCAGGAACGAGGGGCACGCTTGGCCGCGCCACGCTGGAGCTGCCGGCACAATGGAACTTCGATGCGGCGATGAGTAAGACGGTCCGGATTACCGAAACCAAGACCCTGCAGGTCCGGTTCGATGCCACCAATGTCTTCAACCATCCCGTGCCCAATCTGGCTATTGTGACCAACAACCCCCCGGTGGGTCTGAACATCAACAGCTCAGTCCCCTTCGGCTTTATCCAGGACAAAGGAAATCAAACGGTGATGAACTCGGAGAAGTTCCGCCAGTTCAAAGCACAGCTTCGTCTCATGTTCTGAGGAGAAGCTCCTTTGTGCCTTTGTGGTCTTTGTGCCTTTGTGCCTTTGTGCCTTTGTGCCTTTGTGTTTTAACCACGAAGGCACAAAGACACAAAGGTCTCAAGCTTCTATGAGTCGGAAGAAGCCGGAAAAATGGGATCTGACCAATGCTCAATTCCCAATGCTCAATTCTCATCCGATAAGACTTGAGCATTGGGAATTGAGCATTGGTCAGATCCCATTTTTCCGGCTTCTTCCCACCTTTTCTTGATGGCCCGCTCTTCCCAGCTTAGAATTGGGGCACTATGACTGCTTCACTGCTAATCGCATCCTTATTAATGTTCCTGGGAACGCCCGCAGAAACTGACGCTCGCCTGGCCGATGCAGCCATGAAGAGGGACGCTGCAACAGTCCGGACCCTGCTTCAGGAAAAAGTCAATGTAAACGCTCCCGGCAGGGACGGCACGCCGGCGCTCCACTGGATGGTCCGTGTGGATGATCTGGAAACAGCCCGGTTATTGCTCCGGGCAGGCGCGAATGCGAAACTTGCGGACCGCTACGGCGTAACACCTCTCTATCTCGCCTGTTTCAACGGCAACGCTGCCATGATCCAGTTGTTGCTCGATGCCGGCGCAGATCCCAACTCCGCCGATCCCACAGGTGAGACGGCATTGATGACCGCCGCGCGTGTGGGCGATCTCGATTCAGTAAAGGTTCTTCTGGACCGCGGGGCTACCGTCGAGGCGAAAGACCCGGCGTTTCAGCAGACAGCCCTGATGGTGGCCGTAAGGGAGGGTCATGCCCAGGTCGTCCGGCTTCTGATCGAACGCGGCGCGAGCGTGAATGCGAAAACCAGAACGGGCGAGACCCCGGGTTGGATTCTGCCGAATTCGGTTCCCGGCTTCGGTCACGGTATCGGTATCGTGCGCGGGGGTTTGCCCGAACGCGGATCACGTTACACCATTCCCGGGGCGCTCACTCCTCTTTTATATGCGGCCCGCGACGGACGGCTGGAGGCCGCGCGCATCCTCGTGGCGGCTAAAGCCGCTGTGAACGACACCGACGCAAACGGGATCACTCCGCTGATCATGGCCGTCATTAATAATCAGATCGAAACAGCACGCTTTCTGCTCGATCACGGGGCGGATATCAACGCGATGGACTGGTATGGCCGGACTCCCTTATGGGCAGCTGTGGAAGTTCGAAATATGGATGTGGACAACGGATCATTCGAAAACCTGGTCGATCGTGAACCCGTTCTCGAATTGATCAAGGTCCTGCTGGAGCGTGGTGCGAACCCGAACGCGCGGACGAAGGAGAGCATACCGATTCGAAGATTCATGCTTCGGACGACGGGTACGCTCGAGTGGGTTGACTTCACAGGACAGACGCCCTTCCTCAGAGCGGCGTGGGCCGGCGATCTGACCGTCATGCGTCTGCTGCTGAAGTACGGCGCCGATCCGAAGGTTGCGACTTTCGCCGGAACCACGGCTTTGATGGCGGCTGCGGGAGTCAATTGGGTCGTGGACCAGACCTTTGACGAGGGGCCGAAGGCGTTGCTGGAAGCGGTGAAGCTGTGTTACGAACTTGGCCTGAGCGTCAATGACGTGAATTCCATGGGTATTACTGCGGTCATGGGAGCCGCGAACAGAGGATCCGATGACATCCTCGAATGGCTGGTTGAGAAAGGCGCGAAACTCGACGTTAAAGATAATGAAGGCCGCACGCCGATGAACTGGGCCGAAGGCGTCTTCCTCGCGACGCACCCTGCGAAACCGAAACCGACTTCGATGGCCCTGATCCAGAAATTGATGGCGAAGCAATGAGAGGTCGCCAAAAATACGCCCTCATGAACAGCCTCGGAGCGGCTGTAATACGCTTTTTCCTCACGCTCGTTCTTATTCTGTTTTCTCAGATTGCCGGCGCCCAAAACAGCCCCGCCTTCCTCACCCAGTACTGCATCACCTGTCACAACCAACGTTTGAAGACCGCGGACTTGACGCTCGATACCATGGACTTCGAGCATGTGGAGAAGAACGCGGCGGCCTGGGAAAAGGTCGTCCGCAAGATCAAAACCGGCATGATGCCTCCCAGCGGCGCCCGCCGGCCGGATCGCGCCGCGCTCGATAACTTTGCTTCCGAAGTCGAAACGCGTCTGGACCGCGCAGCCGCTCTCAGCCCGAATCCGGGAACTCCGGCCCTGCATCGGCTCAATCGGACCGAATATGCCAACACGATCCGGGACCTGCTCGCCGTGGAGGTGGACGTCGCAACGCTGCTTCCCGGAGACGACTCGACCGAAGGCTTCGACAACATCGCGGATGCCCTGGGAACCTCGCCGGCGCTCGTGCAGGGCTACGTTTCCGCCGCGATGAAAATAAGCCGGCGCGCCGTGGGCGATCGCACGCTCATCCCGACGCAGATCACGTATCCCGCTCCCAGCGGGCTCTCGCAGGATCGCCAT